>JAABUX010000698.1_pt1 | contig 55421 bp, 52 predicted proteins | sample 5561851 | NCBI WGS metagenome assembly JAABUX01 (sample SAMN10711883, study PRJNA513361) | rock metagenome | isolation source: Antarctica rocks | place: Antarctica: Victoria Land, Richard Nunatak red sandstone | collected 2016-01-03
CGGAAGTCGTCAGTGGCGTGGACCCGAAATGGAAGGGTCCGGGCGAACCGCTCGAGGGCAGGTTGAACCTGACCGGCGGCTGGCGCAAGCGCGGCCGTCGGGGCCTTTCCAACCGCGCCTGCCTCGTGGGACTCAAGGCAATGCAGCGGCTAGGATGGACAGGTCCGGGTCCATCCGCTACGATGAACACGGCTCGTCACCTATGGTGCGAAACCCGCCCGGATCTCCCGAACGCGCCTACTTCTCAGGGCGGACGCGGACGAGAGGTGACATCCCCGGCATCGTCCCGATCAGTCCGCTCGACGTCCTCGATCTGCAGCTGATCCATCGCCGCGCGAACGCCTACGTACTGTCGACCTGGACCCTATGATCGTTCGCGCCGCGGCCGTGCAGATTGCCCCCGTTCTGCATAGCCGCGGCGGGACGACCGCCAAGGTATTGACGGCGCTCGACGACACCGCGGCGAGCGGTGCCGAACTCGCGGTCTTTCCCGAAACGGTCGTGCCGTATTATCCCTATTTTTCGTTCGTCATGCCGGCCGCCGCAATGGGCGCGGAACACTTACGGCTCTACGACGAGGCCGTCGTCGTGCCCGGGCCGGAAACGGCAGCGGTCGGTGCCGCGGCGCGCCGGCACGGCATGGTCGTCGTCCTCGGCGTGACCGAGCGCGATCGCGGCTCGCTCTACAACACGCAGCTCGTGTTCGACGCGACGGGCGAACTCGTCTTACGGCGGCGCAAGATCACGCCGACGTATCACGAGCGTATGGTCTGGGGTATGGGCGACGCGAGCGGCATTCGCGTCGTCGAGACGGCGGTCGGGCGGCTCGGCGCGCTCGCGTGCTGGGAACATTACAATCCGCTCGCGCGCTACGCGCTCATGGCGCAGCACGAAGAGATTCACTGCAGCCAATTCCCGGGGTCGATGGTCGGGCAGATCTTCGCCGATCAGGTGGAAGTGACGATCCGTCACCACGCGCTCGAAGCGGGCGCCTTCGTCGTCAACGCGACGGGCTGGCTCGCCGAAGAACAAGTCGCCGCGATCGTGCCGAGCGGTCCGTTGCAAGACGCGCTGCGCGGCGGCAGTTTTACCGCGATCGTCTCGCCTGAAGGAAAGCTGCTCGGCGAACCGCTGACGACGGGCGAAGGCAGCGTGGTCGCGGATCTCGATTTCGCACTCATTACCAAACGTAAACGCATGATGGACTCCGTCGGCCATTACGCGCGGCCGGAACTCTTGAGTTTGCTCGTCGATGCGCGCCCCGCCGCGACGACGCATGCGCGCGCAGCGCACGAAGAGGAATTGCATGAACGTCATCGACCTGCAGTCAACCCGCTCGCGTCACCTGATCACGGAACTGCAGTCCCTTGGGCTGCGGCTCTCTGACGCGACGGTCGGCGCCCCGAGCCGCCGGGGCGGCGCCGGGCCATCGGATCACAAGGCGGTAACGATCGACGGGCGCACGGTTATGGTGCCGGTGCACACCGGCACATCGACTCGCTCGCCGTTCTTCGCCGCTCGGGATGGTGCGGGCGCGCTGCTCGAACGCGACGGCGTCCCCGTCGCACGCATCACCTTTCCACCGCAACCGGCGTTTTACGGATTGGCGACGGCCGACGGCATCCCGTATTGGAAGATCGCGACGCTCCACGGGCGCGACGTTCTGGCAACGACGGTCGTGCAAGATTGCATCCGGTATCGAAACCGTAAGACGCAGTGCCAATTCTGCGCGATCGGCGAATCGCTCAAAGCCGATCGTACGATCGCCCGCAAGACGCCGCAGCAACTCGGCGAAGTCGCCGCAGCGGCCGTCAGACTCGACGGTGTCAAGCACGTCGTACTCACGACCGGCACGCCCAACGTTACCGATCGAGGCGCAGCCGTACTGTGCGAAAGTGCCACCGGCATTCGCGCGGCGGTCGATTTGCCGATTCAAGCGCAGTGCGAACCGCCCGACGATTTCGCGTGGTTCGAGCGCCTACGAACGGCCGGCGTCGCTGCGCTCGGCATGCATCTCGAAGCCGTCGAGCCGGCGGTACGCGCGCGCGCGATGCCGGGTAAGGCAAAAGTTCCGATCGCATATTATCTCGACGCGTTCGCGGCGTCCGTGCGCGTCTTCGGCCGCGGGCAAGTGAGCACGTACATTATCGCCGGCCTCGGCGACGCGCCGGAATCCATCCTCGCGATGTGCGCGCGGCTCGTCGCGCTCGGCGTCTACCCTTTCGTCGTCCCCCTCGTACCGATCGGCGGAACGCCGCTCGCAGAGGCGAGCGCTCCCGAACCCCACGTCATGCGCGCGCTGCTCGAGGAACTCGGCACGATGCTTCGCGACGCGAATCTCACCTCGGCCGACATCAAAGCCGGTTGCGGCAAATGCGGTGCGTGTTCGTCGCTTTCGGCCTTGAAAGCGCCTGATGCAAAACCACTACGCCGTCGTCGTGATCGGCGGCGGCCACGCCGGTCTCTCGATGAGTTATCTGCTCAAAGAACGCGGCATCGAACACGTCGTGCTCGAAAAAAATCGCGTCGCGCACGCGTGGCGCTCCGATCGCTGGGATTCCTTTTGTCTCGTTACGCCGAACTGGCAGTGCCGGCTCCCGAATTTTCCGTATGCCGGCGACGACCCGCTCGGATTCATGAAGAAAGACGAGATCGTTCGGTACATCGAAGCGTACGCGGCGTCGTTCGACCCGCCGTTGCGCGAAGGCGTTACCGTCGCGAAGCTCGCGCGTTCCGAGAACGGCCACGGCTACGACGTGCGAACCACCCGCGGCGACGTGCATGCCGATCACGTCGTCGTCGCCGTCGGCGGATACCACACGGCGGAGCTGCCGCGCATCGCCGAGCGGATGTCGCGCGACATCGTGCAGTTGCATTCGTCGGCCTATAAGAGCCCGCAGGCGCTCCCCGAAGGCGACGTACTCGTCGTCGGGACGGGACAATCCGGCGCGCAAATCGCCGAAGATCTGCACCTCGCCGGACGGCGCGTGCACCTCTGTGTCGGAAGCGCGCCGCGCACGGCGCGCCGCTATCGCGGCAAAGATGTCGTCGCCTGGCTCGACGAGATCGGGTATTACTCCATGCCCGTCCACGAACACCCGCTCAAAGAACGCGTGCGCGGGAAGCCCAACCACTACGTGACCGGACGCGACGGCGGCCACGACATCGATCTACGCAAGTTCGCATCGGAAGGCATGCGACTTTACGGCCGGCTTCTGGACGTGCGCGACGGAACGCTCGTATTCGGAGACGATCTCAAAACGAATCTCGACGGTGCGGACGCCGTCGCGGAAAGCATTAAAACGACGATCGATCGCTTCATCGAGCAGCACGGCATCGACGCTCCCGCCGAAGCGCGTTATGCACCCCTCTGGGAACCCGAACACCATACGCGCGAACTCGATCACGTCACCGCGGGAATCGGCAGCGCCGTCTGGTGCATGGGCTATCGCTCCGACTATCGCTGGATAGACATCCCGATCTTTGATGGTACGGGATATCCGAGCCATCAGCGCGGCGTCACCGCCGCAGCCGGCCTCTATTTCTTAGGCCTTCCCTGGCAATTCACGTGGGGCTCGGGACGCCTCTCCGGCGTCGCCCGCGACGCCGAGCATCTCGTCGCTTGCATCACGGCGCGACACGACACCGCAGGTCATGCGAATTCGAAGGTGCTCAACGAACTCGCGCTCGGTTCGTAAAAAGCGAGACCGGCTCGCGCCGGTCTCGCTTTTTCGGTTCCGAGTGGAACGTTAGTTCTGGCTAACGGTGGCCGCGGTCCGCGCCTGTGCGTCTTCGACGCGCTTGGTCATGTCGTCGATCGACTGCGTCGCCGACTCTTTGGCGAAATTGATGTTCGAGATGCTCGTATCGACGAGGCCCTTCATCGTGCTCACGAGCGATTCCTGAACCTTCGCGCCGTGGCTGACGAGCTTCTCGCCGAACTCGGCCGACTTCTGGCCGTTGGTCTGAAGTTCGTTGATCGTCAGCGACACGAGTTGGTTAGCACGATCGAAGTTCTCGCGAACGGCCGTCTCGATGGCGGTCGACGCGTACGGACGGGACGAAATTTCCCAAACCGATTTCGTGAAGTCGAGCGCGCGCTTGTTGGCGGCGGCGAACGCATCGACGAAAAGGGTGTACGTTTGGCTCGAGAGTTCGACGTAGCTAGCGGTCTGATCTTTGATTTGCATTCATTTTTCCTCATCGCGTTTGGGCGGAGGTGCTTTGACCCACGTCCCGGTGTAGAGGCTGAAGAACGCATCGAGATTGGTCCGGTACTGTTCGAGTGCGGCGCTCCACAACCCGAGCGCATTACGGCCACCATCGGTGAGCGTGTAGATGCGCCGCGCCGGACCTTGCTCTTTGGGATCCCACCACGAGGTAATGTATCCGTCGCGTTCCAGTTGCCGGAGCGCGCGATACACCGTGCCGGGATCCGATACGACCGCGAAGTTCTCTTTGAGTGCTTTCATGATCTCGTACCCATGCAGGTTGAGATCTTTGAGCATCACGAGGAGCCACGCCATCAGATAGTTCTTCGGTGTGCCGCGCGGGGGTAAGCCCGCCTCAGCCTTGCCGTGGGTCGTTTCGACGCGGTTGCTACCGTCGTCGTCCGGAGTTAGCCCCCGGCTGCCCAAAGCGTTCTTCATGCCGATAGATGCATTCTACACATAGATGGACCCTTCGTCAATACTTAGGCGGGAACGAGATCGCTGACCAGGCAGACGCACTCGCCGGTCACGACCGTTTCGCCATGCTGGTTGGACACGGTGGTGTCCATCGTGAGAATCCCCTTGTCGGCGCGAAATTTCGTTACGGTTGCGACGACGTCGAGCGTGTCACCGATGAACACGGGCTTTACGAATTTCAGGCTTTGGCCCATGTAGATCGTCCCGGGGCCAGGGAATTGCGTGCCGAGCAGCGCCGACACGTACGATGCCGCAAGCATCCCGTGAGCGATGCGCTTTCCAAAGCGCGTCGACGCCGCGAACGCGTCGTCGAGGTGCGCCGGATTGTCATCGGTCGAAACGCGGGCGAAGGCATCGATTACCTCCGCCGTTACCGCGCGACGCAGCCTGCTCGTTTGGCCGATCGCGAACTCAATCGTTTCTCCCATACATGCAGACCTTCTCTATCGAAGGCCCGATTCCGGCGCGTTTCGGAGCGACCTGGACTTTAGCCGAGCATCGGTAAAGGGCCGAACGTCCCGGCGATAATGCCAGTAGTTGGCCGCCCGAACCACTTCTGGATCACGGTGGCATACACGCTGCGAAAATCGGTCGTAAAGGCGGGATTGCCATCCACGAGCGCATCGAGCGAGGGATGCTCGCCGTAGATACCGCCCTTGATGCCTCCGCCGACGAGAAACATCGGTGCCGCCTCGCCGTGATCGGTTCCACGGCTGGCATTCTCGGGCGCGCGCCGGCCGAATTCGGAAAACGTCATCGTCAACGTCCGCGTATCGTTTCCGTGGGCGGCAAGGTCGACATAAAAGGCCTTGAGCGCATCGGAAAGTTCGCGCAGCAAACGGTTCTGGACGGGCTTCTGCCCGGCGTGCGTGTCGAAAGAACCGTGCTGTACGTACACGACGCGCGTTCCGAGCCGGCTGCCCACGATCTGCGCCGCCAGCGCCAAACTTCGGCCGAGACCGGTCGCCGGATAGGAAGCCGTGGTTGCGTATCCCGCCACCAGCTTCGGAAGTTCTTCGGAGCCGCGCTGCGCGTGATCTTCGATCGACGCCACGGTCGCGAGATACGGCGACGTAAAGGGTACGCGGTCGTCGCGCACGAGCGAGGCGAACGCCATGCGCTGCGAATCGTTGCGGTCGCTCGCGAGGCCATAGCCCTTCAGCCCCGCGATCGCGGGCACGTCGACGTTGCGCGCGATCATCATTTCCGGCAAGACCGGCGCCACCGCGACGGCGTTAAAGAGGTTGTTCTGCGGCAGTTCCGCGGCATCGAGGAAACGGCCCACCCAGCCCGTGTTTGCGATCCGCTCGGGTTCGGCCGTTTGCCAGATCGCCGTCGACCGGAAATGCGAGTGGTCGGCTTTCGGATAGCCCGCACCCTGAACGATCGCGACGTGCCCGGCATCGTACATCGCTTTGAGCGCTGCCATCTCCGGGTTCAAACCGATCTTACTATCGATTCGCAACACGTCGCCCGGCGCGATACCGAGCGTCGGGCGCAGCCGGTAATACGCGGGTACGCCGTGAGGAACGACGGTGTTGAGGCCGTCGTTCCCGCCTTGCAGGTTAATGACGACGAGCACGCGATCCGAAGACGTGGCGAACCTAAGGGCGGGCGTCTGCGCGGGCGTCTGCGCGAGCGCCCGGCCGAAGAGATCGCTCGACGCCGCCGTAACGGTGAGACCGGCGAGCCCGCCGAAAACGAAACGACTGCGTTTCATGATGTTCCTTAACTCAACTGGTAGGCGGGCATCGCCATGACGAGGTACGCGGCGCCGCGCATGCGTTCTTCAAAATTTTCGCCCGAAAGCGCACCGTTCGCCGACGTGTCCCGGCCATTGAGGTACGCCTCCAGCTTCGCGAACGCCGCGGGACTCGCGTCGCCTTGCAAGATCGCATCGACCAGTCTGCGTGCGGCGGCCGGCGCATCTGCGGACGGCCGGTCGCCGAAGATGCCGCCGGCGGCGCTACCGTCTTGCGCCGACATCAACGCGCTTGCAAAATTCTCGCGCGCCAGCACGGTCTGCGTGTTGAGCCACGCTGCGCCGCCGTCCCAGCCCTTGACGCTCGGCGGCCGGAACGGGATTTGGCCCATGCGTCCCAAGACGGCGAGCGTCTGCGGCGAGATCGTCTTCGTCCCGAACAGGCGGTACGAGCCGACGACGAATTCGACCGGACTCTTCACGAGCGCGCGGTAAGCACGCTCGGAATAAAATACGTTAGATCGCAGCAGCGTCGCGACGACCGGCTTCAATTCGAAGTCATGCTTTTCGAGCGCGGTCGCAACGTCGGCGACGAGCTCCGGTTCCGGATCGCTGTACACGAAGAACTCCAAGAGCTTGCGCGCGAGGAATATCGAAGCCGCGGGCTGCGCGAAAATGATGTCGACGATATCGTCGCCGTTAAAATTGCCGGTCCGGCCGAGAAAGCTCTTGGAATCGTCATCGTGACGACTCGCGACGAAGGCGAATTCGCCCGTACGGCGCGAGAACGTGTATCCGGTGAACGCGCGCGCGCTCTCCCGGACGTCGTTCTCGGTATAGTTGCCGACGCCGAGCGTATAGAGCTCCATTAATTCACGAGCGAAGTTTTCGTTCGGATGCGCCTTATCGCTGCGCGCGCCGTCGAGCCACTTGAGCATCGCCCGATCGCGCGCGATATCGTGCGTGAGCGCCTTAAAGTTCCCGAGCGCGTAGCGTCGCAGCAGTGCGTTCTGCTCGACGATATCGCGCCCGTAGATGCCCTTTTGATTGGTCGCGGTGGCGAAGTGCCCGTGCAGGAAAAGCGTCATTTTCTCTTGCAACGGCGCGGGCGTTGCGAGCATCCGGTCGAGCCACCACGTAACGTTGACAATCGCCTGCGCGCGCCGCATCCGAGCGAACGTTTTGCGCCGCCGCGCGGCCGCGGCGTCATCCGCGGGCGACGTCGGCATCGACATCGACATCGCGGCGGGGTCCGCGAGCTTTTTCCGGCGTATCGTTCCGAGCATTCCCGTAGGCCGTTCTTCGTCGGTCGCCGGCGGCGGCAGCGCATCCGTCGCCGGGAAGCGCAACATTTCATCGACGTTCGCATTTATCGTGCCGGTCGCGAAGCGCACGATCTCCGCGGGCGAACCGCCGAAACCCGCGCGACGCAGCAGATGCGCGGCGAGGCGTGCGTTCCAGGGCCCGGTATACGGTGCGAGCGGCGCCGGCGGCAATGCCCCCGGCGGACGAAACGAAGATGGAACGCTGAGGTTCATGCGCCGATGGTACCGCGCTCGGTCTGCGACCGTCCGGAATTTGCGCCAAATCTAATTGGCGCTTAAGCGTTCGTCGCCGCTCTGGGACGGGCCCCACGCGACGGCGAACGCCCGCAGCATGAAGCGACTGGAAACGCGCGTCGATCGAACGAGCGAGGCTTTTCGTGCGAACGACGCATATGCGCGGGAGCTCGCCGCAGATTTGCGCCGGCGTCTGGCACGCGCCCGCGAAGGGGGCGGCCCCGCGGCGATGGCGCGGCACATCAAGCGCGGAAAAATGCCCGCCCGCGAGCGCATCGATCGTCTAGCCGACCCGCTAACGCCGTTTCTGGAATTCTCCGCGCTCGCGGCCGCCGGCTGTTACGACGACGACGCTCCGTCGGCCGGCCTCATCACCGGCATCGTCATCGTCGAAAACCGGCAATGCGTCGTTATCGCCAACGACGCCACGGTTAAAGGCGGCACGTATTATCCCCTCACCGTCAAAAAGCACCTTCGCGCTCAGGAAATCGCGCGCGAAAACCGTCTGCCGTGCATCTATCTCGTCGATTCGGGCGGCGCGTTTTTGCCCATGCAAGACGAAGTTTTTCCCGACCGAGACCATTTCGGGCGCATCTTCTACAATCAAGCGCGCATGTCGGCCGAAGGCATCGCGCAGGTCGCCGCGGTGATGGGATCGTGCACGGCGGGCGGCGCCTACGTGCCGGCGATGTCGGACGAAACGATCATCGTCGCGGGCTACGGCACCATCTTTCTCGGCGGTCCGCCGCTGGTCGCCGCTGCAACGGGCGAAATCGTTACCGCCGAAGAGCTCGGCGGCGCGGACGTCCATACGCGTACCAGCGGCGTCGCCGATCACTACGCCAACGACGACGAGCACGCGTTGGCACTCGTGCGTTCGATCGTAGCGAATCTCGCACCGCCGCCCGAAGCGCCGCGCGATGCCGTCGCCGCGCTGCCGCCGGCGTACGACCCCTGCGAACTCTACGGCGTCGTACCGCGCGACGCGCGCATCGGGTACGACGTGCGCGAAGTGATCGCGCGCATCGTCGATGCGTCGCTGCTTCACGAGTTCAAACCCCTCTACGGCACGACGCTGGTGTGCGGCTTCGCGCGCATCGACGGCCGGCTCGTCGGCATCCTTGCCAACAACGGCATCCTCTTCAGCGAGAGCGCGCTCAAAGGCGCTCACTTTATCGAACTGTGCGCGCAGCGCGGCACGCCGCTGCTGTTTCTGCAAAATATCACGGGTTTTATGATCGGTAAAGAATACGAGAATCGCGGTATCGCCAAGGACGGCGCCAAGCTCGTGATGGCGGTGGCCTGCGCGAACGTCCCGAAATTTACCGTCGTCATCGGCGGCAGCTTCGGCGCGGGAAATTACGGCATGTGCGGCCGCGCGTATTCGCCTCGCCAGCTGTGGATGTGGCCCAACGCCCGCATCTCGGTGATGGGCGGCGCGCAGGCCGCCTCGACGCTGCTGACGGTGCGCATGGAATCCGAGCGCCAAAAAGGCCGCAGCCTCGATCGGGACGCGCAGACCGATTTTACCGCGCCGATACTCGAGAAATACGAACGCGAAGGCAGCCCATACTATTCGAGCGCGCGACTCTGGGATGACGGCGTCATCGATCCGGTCGATACGCGGCGCGCGATCGCTCTCGGCCTCGCTGCCGCGACGAACGCGGTTCCGGAGCCGACGCGCTTCGGCGTGTTCCGCATGTGAGCGAGGTACTGGCGAGCGTCGGCGAACGCCTCATCTCCCATCGCACGATGTGCGGCATCGCACTCGAAGCTGCCGCCGCGGAGGCGCGCATCGACGCAGAACGATTGGCCGAAGCCGAAGCCGGCGAAACGGCGCTTGAGGAAGCCGAACTGCACCGCCTCGCCGCTGCATACGGCACCGACGTGACGGCGTTTTTCGGCGGACGCATTACGCCGCTGTCCTACCTCGCGGGCGCTTGAAGCGCGCCGCTCGCAGCGAAGAGCGCGATCGTTTCGCGATTGAAATCGGCAAGATCGTCCGGCTTGCGGCTCGTCACGAGCTTTCCGTCGACCACCACGCTCTTATCGACCCACATGGCCCCCGCGTTGCGCAAATCGGTTTGCAGCGACGGCCACGACGTCAGCGTCTTGCCCGCCACGACGCCCGCCTCGATGAGCGTCCAGGGCGCGTGGCAGATCGCTGCGATCGGCTTTCCGGCCTTCGCTAAGGCACCGATGAAGGCTACGGCTTCGGGAAGCATGCGAAGCGCGTCCGGATTCGCGACACCGCCGGGGAGCACCAGCGCATCGAAGTCTTCGGCTTTCGCGGCACCCAACGCGACGTCGATCGCAAACGCATCGCCCTTATCGTGATGGTTGAAGCCGAGGACGGTTCCGCTTTCGGGGGATACGAGCGAAACGCGAGCGCCGGCCGCTTCGAGGGCCTTGCGAGGTTCGGTCATCTCGACTTGTTCGAAGCCTTCGGCGACCACCATGGCGACGCGGAGACCGGCGAGTTTCTTTTGATCGTTCATGCTAGAAGAGATAGCCGAGCGACAAAATGCCCAAACGCCCCCGCTTGCGAAACGCTCGAGCCCATTCGCGCGTCCTAGAAGGGTGAGCGACCCCCGACGGCAACGGTTCCCGACGTTTGCCGCGTATGCGGCCTGCGTACTCATTTGGGGCACCACGTGGCTCGGCATCAAAGTTTCCTTGACCGGACTACCGGCCGTAACGGGCGCCGGGCTACGGTTCGTATTGGCGAGCGCGTTTCTGTACGCGCTCGCTCGCCTCTTGCGTATCGATCTGCGCCGTAACGCTCCACCGTTTCATCTCGTCGCCGTCCTTGCAGTGACGATGTTCGGGCTCAACTACGCACTCACGTACGTCGCGGAAACGCATCTGGCATCGGGACTGGTCGCCGTCATCTTCGGGACGATGCCGTTTTTCATTTTTGGCTTCGCGCACGTTATGGTCGACGAACGCGCCGGGCGCAGAACGCTCGGGGGAGCGCTGTTGGCTCTGAGCGGTGTCGCGACGATTTCGCTCGTCGGCAGCGTCCGCGGAGACGCGCTCTACGTACTCGCCACGCTCGCAGCCTCGGCGTCCTCCGCGTATGCCAACGTGTATCTGAAACGTCTCGCGAACGTCGAACCCCTGGCGACCCTGCCGCCGGCGATGCTGCTCGCCGGCGTCGCGCTGACGGCCTACGGCCTGGGCTTCGAACGCACGGATTGGAGCCGGGCGCTGAGTCCCGCTCCACTCGCGGCGCTCGCGTATCTGGCAATTTTTGGAAGCGCCGTCGCGTTCTATCTCAACCATTGGCTGCTGCAGCGTATTGATAGCGGTACGATGGGACTTTCCGCACTCATGATTCCGGTCATCGCCGTGGCGGTCGGGGCGGTGTTCGGGCACGAAGTGTTCGGCGTGCGCGATATCGTCGGGGCGCTGCTCGTCATCGGTGGTGTGTGGCTCGCGCTGACGCGCTCGCGCGCGAACGCGAGTGCCGCTGCCGAAGCGCACCTAGTCGCATGATCGCGCCGCTTCGCGTCGGCCCGCGGGCCGATATCGCCCTGTTGCTCCTGCGAGTCGTTATCGGCGCCGCGTTTATCTTGCACGGTTTCCCGAAGATTCAGCATCCCGCGACCTGGCTCTCGGGCGGCCTGCCGGGCGTACCGGCCTGGCTCCAGGCGATAGCTGCCTTCGCCGAATTCGGCGGCGGAATCGCGCTGATCGCCGGCTTCGCGACGCCGCTCTTCGCGTTTCTGATCGCCTGCAACATGGTCGTTGCAATCTTCTTCGTCCTCGTCCCGCACGGCGCGACGTTCGTCAGCAGCGCGCCGAACGCGCCGACGTACGAGTTGCCCGCCGCGTATCTCGTCAGTGCGATCGCGTTGATCTTGATCGGGCCGGGAGCATATTCCATCGATGGCGCGCGCGCTGGCGGCGGGAGCCGTTCCGGCCGCCGGCGCCGCTAGTCGCCGTTACGAGATCGCCGCGATCGCCCCGCGCGAGCGACGTCGTTAGCCGGTCGAGCGCCGCACCGACCTTCGCAAGGCGATCGGTGGTTTCGTACGCCGCGTAATTGACTTCGGGAAACGGCAAGACGTTTCGGTCGATCGTGTGCCAGTATTTGTTATACGACAAGCCGTCGGGCATCCAGAACGCATCCCGTGCGGCCATCGCCCGGCGTTCGAGCGCCGCAAGCCCGGTCGTGTCGCCGGCACGTTCGGCGGCGACGAGCGACGCGTCGAAGGTTACGGCGGCATCGCGGTAGGCGACGATTTTCGCACGGAGCGGCGCCAAATCGACGTCGACGTATTGCGGCTGTTTCCTCGCGTCGTCGACATCCTTGAGCAGTTGTGTCGCGACGCCGCTCAAGCGCAAGGGCATCGCAACCGCGCCCGCCGCGCGCATGAGCTGGATGCCCGTGAACTGCGCGGTTACGATCGCCTGCTTGAAACCGGGATCGTAGGTGGCGAGTCCGGCGATGTTGTCTTCCGCCGAATGATGCGCCCCGAAATGACCGTAATAGCCCGTCGACGAGCTCGGGATGCCGAGCCAATAGATGAAGGTCTGATGGTCGGAGCCGCCGCCGGGCGGAACCAGCACGGGCTTCTTCGCGGTTTCGCTCGCGAGCAATGGCCGTCCGTCGATACCCTTCACCAGTGAAGCGATTTCGCGCCCGAAACCCCACAATTCGGGACTCATCGAGGCGCGATACGGCGTGCCCGTCGTCAGCTGGTCGGTATTGACGTACTGCACGACGTGCGAACGCAGTTCGGGGCCGCGCGCGTAGGCAAGCGACAGGGAGCCCCATAGCCCGAGCTCGTGACCGTCCCACGACGCAACCTGGATCGTGCGATCGGGACGCCAGCCCGCAGCGTGCAGCGTCTTGAAACCGTCCGCGACCTGCAGCATGACGGTCGTCCCGCTCCCGGGATCGATCGCCCCGAACGCCATCGCATCGCGGTGGCTGCCCATCATGACGACCTGATCGGGGCGCTTGGCGCCCCGCATGGTTCCGATGACGTTCCAGATCGTCGTCAAGCGGCGTTCCATCTTCACGGCGAGGCGCACCGACTCGTTTCCCCCGACGCGTTCGAGCATTTCGAAGCCGTCGTGCCAGCCCTCGGGAACGACGGCGCCGGTCATGCCGCCCAACAGCTTGCGCGCGACGGCTTGCGTGACGTTGATTTCTGGGATATCCGCGTGATCGGTGCGCTCCCACGCCAGATGTCGCTTGCCGGGAATCGGCGCCTCGCCGGGGAGCGTCGGATCTCCGGGCGGCGCGATGGCTGCGACGCCCGGACGCGGGCCGCCGATTCGTTCGGCCATGTAGGGATTCTTCCAGTTCCCGTTCGGCCAAGCGACGCCGCCGTAGACGCCGTCATCGGCAACATCTTCGTAGACGATCAAGCCCGCGACGCCGTGCTTTTTGAGCGCTTCCCAGTTCTTTGCGCCCGCGCCGGGATCGCGCGTGGCTCCGCCGAGACGTTCGATCACGATCGCGCCCGCGGGGATCGCGATCTTCAGGTCGTCGAAGGTCGCCCAGTCGTCGGCGGTGCCGTGATTGAGGTAGAAGAGCGGTCCCGTCACGTCGCCGTCGCCGCTATTTTCCATGAACGCCGGGCCCGCCAGCCGCTCTTGCTCCGTGTGATGCGCCGGATCGCCCTCGAGCAGATCGAAGGCCATCCGGGTCGGCGCTACGAGCTCGAGCGATTGCGAGATCGGGTTCGTGTAGAGCACCTCAAACGGAACGACGGAGACGTTGAACCCGTCGGCTTTGAGCCGCTCGCTCACGAAATTCGCCGTGGCGTAATCGGCGGGCGTTCCCGCCCGGTGCGGGACCGCGGAGAGATGCTGTTCGATCGCTATCGCGTTCGCCGCCGATGGTACGGTCATGAAGCGATCTTCCCAGCGCCGCTCGTCGACGACGCGCGGACCCGCCGGCCACCCGACGAGTGCATCGACGTTCGAACGCTCGTCGATAGTAGCGGTCGGCGCCGCAGATGGTTCGGCGGCAAAGGCCGGTTCGCACCATGCGAGTCCGGCGATCAACGGCGTAATGAACATACACCAAAAAAAGAAGCGACGCATGACGCGTCGTTCCTGACTTGGGATAACGGACCTTGCCTAGACTTCGGCCGTGCTGGCTTCTCGGGAGGCCGCGAACGAAGCGCGCATACGCCGTGCGAGCGAAGAATTGGGATACTGGCGCGCCGCGCGATCGGCCACTCGCAAAAAGCGTGACTCGCCGGTCAGCTCGGCCAGTTCGCACGCGGCAATCGCGCGAAGACGCTCGTATCCGATTTGCGACCAAACTTCATACGCTTCGACCAACAGCAGAACGGCACGCTTCGACTCGCCTTCGGCGCGTAAAATCTGCGCTTCAGCGTAGCAATCGTCGGCATAATGACGACGGTTGTGACCGTCGAGTGCGACCGGCGACCTGGGCAACGCGATCGTCGTGTAGCGGTTGAAAAGTGCACGAGCGCGTGCGGCATCCGTGGGCGCGAGCAACTGCGCGAGAAGCGACAGGGCCGCGCGTTCGTGCACGCTGGCAGTAGCCCAGTCCGTCTGTGAGGCGAGCCGCATGGCGTAACCCAGCTCCTCCGCAGCGGTCGTGGTTTCGCCGATTTCTCGCATGAGGCGGTAACGGTCGAGAATCGACAGAAGACGCATCGGAACCGACGGCGCCCGATCCGCCGATCGCCGGAAATAACGCAACGTCGACACGTGATCGCCTTCGAGAGCATGCCGGGTGCCCAATACGCGGAAAACAAGAAATTCGAAGACGCGAGTCGCGTCGCACCATGCGAACTTTTCGGCTCGATCGGCAACGAGCGCGGCGAGCGTCGGAACCTCGAGATCGCGCACGAGCACCGCTGCGTTGAACAGCATCGCCGCTTCAGCATACCGATCGCGGACGAGACCGCGCTCGAACGTTTCGAGCGCTTTCGTCATTAGTGAAGCTTGGTCGAGAAAACGTTCGTTGATCGCCTCGGACATGCTCCGAAGCTCGAACGCGCGACTACGCCAGTAAGCTAGCGGAAGAGGGTACTTATCTACCGCGATCCCGGCGGAATATGGCCCGCGACCATCGTTGAGAGCGAGGACGACATCGAGATGCCGCAGCGTTTCCTCGTAATGCTTTTCCTGCCACGCCAACAGTGCCGTGAGGTAATGCACCTCCGCCTCGAGCGCAGCGATTCCGGTGGAGAAAACGAGAGCACGGGCCTCCACGAGTGAAGACTCCGCGTCCGCGTTTCGTCCCAGCATAATCTGCGCGCTCGCGCGCACTGCGTGAATCTCTCCGGCTTCTGCATTATTGAAGAGCGGCGACGGAACCGTGAGCGAATCCACGGCTTCGGCTGCGCGTCCGGTGCGGACGAGGGCACGTGCGCGTAACGCTAATGACTGGGCATCGTATGCAGAACGTAACGCGTCGGCGCAATCAGAAGAATCTGCGGCTTGGAAGCTCTCCAATGCAGCTTGATACGAACCCAACTTCGGCCTTAGCCGAGTAACAGACCGTGCCAGAACGCCCTCATTTTTCGGCGATATGATGGCCGACGCCACTTTTTGTCGGTGCACACTTAAAAACGCCTTGCCGGCACCGGCTTGGCTTAGGTAAGCAGCTGCTACTGCGTCATGACGGAAGCGCGGTCACAGGAAGACTGCGGCGTGGACGTCCATGGTTTGCATGCCGAACTGCCAAAGATTGCTTAGCATGTCCGCTACGGTATGGAGAACGTCGGCCGATGAGAACATCGCGATCGTGAGGTGAAGCACGTTGTTTGCCTTTCAGCGGGGGGGCGGCGAGCCTACGCATCATCGCCCACTGATTTGCCGGCGGTGGAATCCACGAGCTCCATGCCTTACTGCCCTCTCCGAAGAGAATCTCCCGCCGGCGGCTAGTAGTGTGAACGGTATCACACCGGCTCAAATGCCGGCGTACCACTCGTAGCCTTGATCCTCCCAATAGCCGCCGTTCCCGCCGAAGATCGGCTTGAACGTGGACGCCAGTTCGATACGGTGAACCCACTTCGTGCTCTTATACGCGAGCTGCGTCGGGATGCGCAGCCGGACCGGCCCCCCGTGATCGGGGTCGATGGGCTTGCCGTTGAGGTCGAGGGCGAGCTGTATCTGCGGATGTGCCGCTTGCGCGAGATCGACGCTCCCGTAAAACGGCTGGCCGTTGGAATCGCGATCGAAAGAGTAGAACATGACGTAACGCGCTTGCGGCTTCGGCCCTACGAGCTTCAAGAAAACCGCGAGGGGGACGCCCGTCCACTTGCCGACGACGCTCCACCCTTCGACGCAATCGTGACGCGTGATTTCGGTCAGCTTCGCGAGCGCCCGGAGGGCTCGAAGATCGAACGTCTGCGGCCGTTCGACGAGCCCGCCGACGGCCAGGCGATAACCGGCGAAGCGGCCGTCGACGAGCTTCTGATACGTCCCGTCGCTCGGCGTGTCGTTGCCGTTGGTCGGGAAGTTTTGCGTGATGTCGGACTCGCGGTACAGCTTCGCCATGCCGTGCGTACCGATCACGCGGTGGTTGAGATCCTCGGCAAGCTTCAAAACGCCGTGGACCTGCGGCGCATCGTTGAGCCCGTTGGTGATTTTGGCACAACCGGCCAGCGCGGCGGCCATGGAGGAAGCGACGAAAATCTTGCGATTCACGATCCCGTTCCTTCGTTTTTTCCAAGCCGGTACGTGCCGAGCGTCATAGACCGCAGATTATTGACGACGCCGGTACTCGCGACGAGAAACACGTGCCCGAACGTAAAAGCGATCAGCGCGAGCATCGCTACGAAGTGCCAGAGACGCGCGAACTGCCGCCCGCCGAGCAGCGTGGTCAGCGGACCCGCAATCGCGTCGACCCCGGGCGAAAGCGCGAGGCCCGTCAGCACGACGAAAGGCACGAGCCCAAAGAGGACGACGGTATAACCCGCCTTCTGCAGCGGATTGTATTTACCGTGCACCGGCGGCTCTTTGCGCAACCCAAAATAATAAAGCTGCATCGGCACCATCTTCGGCAGATCCGACGGGCGTACGATCAGCAAGCCGAGCTCTTTTCGTAGCAGGCCGAAGATCAGGTACGCGAGCCCGGCAAACGTGAGCACCCACCCGAAAAAGAGATGCCAGCGCCGGCCGTTGGCGAGATCTTGGTAGCCCGGAAAGGTGATCCACCCTGGAAATGCGCGAGCCGATTCGCCGCCTTGGCCGTCATCGGTGTAGCCCAGGAGGTGCGTCGTCGTAAGATGCAAGCCAAAAATTTGCGTCGTCGCGACGGGCTTGCCCGAAGCGGTCGACTGCGAGCCGATCGAGAGCACGCGATGGGCCGGATCGCTCAGATCGGAAGCGTCGAGGTACGGTGCCGCGTTGAAAATCGCCAGGCCGCTCATCACGAGGATCAGCATCGCAAGCGCGCCGGCCCAATGCGTGATGCGCGTGACGACCGAGTGCCGTTTTACGACGACCCCGGGTTCGTCCTCGCGGCTCGCGGCCCGTGACGGAGTCGTGCCGGCTGTCGCATCCATTACCTCATGGTAGCACGATGGCCGCGGCGCCGACGGTAAGGGAGCAGACAGTCCGCCACGAACCCCGGGCGGATGCCCCCAACCTCGCTCGCCGTGCGTCGCGTCGGCCCGATCGCCTACGTGCAACTCGGCCGGCCCGAGGTCCGTAACGCGTTTAATGCCGCTCTGATCGCCGAGATCGATGAGGCGTTCCAAGCGCTTGCGGGCGACGCGAGCGTCCGCGCGGTCGTCCTTTCGGGCGCCGGCGCGTCGTTTTGCGGCGGCGCGGACATCGCGTGGATGCGCGCTTCGCTCGAGCTCTCGAGCGAAGCCAACCGGGCCGACGCCCGCGCGATGTCCCGCATGTTCCGCTCCATCGACCGTTGTCCGAAACCCGTGATCGCTCGCGTGCACGGCGCGGCGATCGGCGGCGGCGTGGGCCTCGTAGCCGTGGCCGATATTGCGATCGCCGCGAGCCGGACGATCTTCGGCTTCACGGAGACCAAACTCGGCATCTTGCCCGCGGTCATCTCGCCCTTCGTCCTCGCCAAGGTCGGACGCTCGCACGCCCGCGCCCTGGCGCTCACGGGCGAGCGTTTCGGAGCGCCGCGCGCCCACGCAATCGGGCTCGTGCACGAGATCGTTCCTTCCGAAGACGAACTCGATGGGGCGATCGAGCGCACGTGCGCCGAGATTTTGACGGCGAGCCCGACGGCAGTCGCGGCGACCAAAGCGCTCTTCGCAGAGGTCGCCGCTAGCGACTACGCTGCGACGCTCGAACTTACGGCGCAGGCGATCGCGCTGCAGCGCGTCAGCGCCGAGGGCCAAGACGGCCTACGGGCGTTTCTCGAGAAACGGCGGCCCGCGTGGGCGCGCTAAAACGTATCGAGCGCGTTCTCATCGCCAATCGCGGCGAGATCGCGGTGCGCGTCGCGCGCGGGGCCCGCGCCGCCGGAATCGTTCCGCTGGGCATCTATAGCGACGCCGATAGCGCTGCGCTGCACGTGCGCGCGATGGACGACGCCGTCCGCATCGGACCTCCGCCCGCGACGCAATCGTATCTCGATATCGAGCGCGTGATCGCGGCGGCCCTCGAGCTGCGCGCGGATGCGATCCATCCCGGTTACGGCTTCCTTTCGGAGCGCGCCGAGTTTGCGCGCGCGGTGCGCGACGCCGGGCTCGTCTTCGTCGGGCCGACGCCCGAAGCGATCGCGAACATGGGCGATAAAAGCGAAGCAAAACGCCGCGCCCGCGAGCACGGCGTGCCGGTCGTTCCTGGTTACGAAGGCGACGATCTCTCGCTCGAAACGCTGCGAGCGCGGGGGCGGGAGATCGGAACGCCGCTCCTGGTGAAAGCCAGCGCCGGCGGCGGCGGACGCGGCATGCGGGTCGTCGCCGAGATGGCGAGCTTCGACGAAGCGCTCGCGGCCGCTAAGCGGGAAGCGCTCGCGGCCTTTGGCGACGAGCGCGTGCTCCTCGAACGCTACGTCACGCGCCCGCGCCACATCGAATTCCAGATCGTCGCCGACCATTACGGCGCGACGATCCATCTCGGCGAGCGCGAATGTTCTATCCAGCGGCGTCATCAGAAAATTTTCGAAGAAGCGCCCTCGCTCGCGCTCGATGCGGAACTGCGCGAACGCATGGGCCGCGCCGCGATCGCCGTCGCGCGCTCGGTCGACTACACGAATGCGGGCACGGTCGAGTTTCTGCTCGCTCCGAGCGGCGAATTCTATTTTCTCGAGATGAACGCGCGGTTGCAAGTCGAGCATCCCGTGACCGAACTGGTGCACGATCTCGATCTCGTCGCCTTGCAATTCGCGATCGCGAACGGCGAGCGGCTCCCCCTCGAACAACGCGATGTCGAAGCCCGCGGCTGGGCGATCGAAGCGCGTCTCAACGCTGAAGATCCGGCGAACGGCTATCTGCCTTCGAGCGGGACGATCGCGCGGTTCGATATTCCCAGCTCGGCCGCGGCGCGATTCGACCTCGGCTACGGTCCGGGTTCCGACGTATCGATCTACTACGACTCGCTGCTCGGAAAAATCATCGCTCGCGGCCCCGACCGCGGGAGCGCGATTGCGAACTTAGCGGACGCGCTCGCGGGCGTGCGCATCGACGGCGTCGCGACGAATCTGCCGCTGCTGCGCGCGATCGCCAACGACGACGCATTCCGTGCCGGCGACACGACGACCGCGTACTTGAGCGAACGCGCGGATGCGCTGCAGGCGGCGCTTGCCGGAGCGAGCGACGACGTGCTCCTCCTGGCGATTGCGGCCGCGCTCGAGGGGCCGCGCGCCTGGCGGATGAGCGGCGTCGGCATTCCGCTGCGGCTCAGCGAAGCCGGCCGGATCATTGCCGTCGTCGCATCGCGCGGTGAGGACGGGCGATCGTGGAGTATCGCCGGCGACGTGGCGGGCGACGTAACGATCGAGCGTTCGCGCGAGCCCACGGTCGTGCGGCGCGACGGGCGCCGTATTGCCGGCAGCAGCAGCCTCGCCGCGAACGAGATCGCGGTTCAGTATGCCGGACGCGCGTACACGTTCGCGCTCGCCCCGCCGCCGGCGCTCGGTGCGGCCACTGCCGCGCGCGGCGCCGCGCACGGCGCCGTAACGTCGCCGATGCCGGGGAAGATCGTCAAGGTGGCGGTCCGTGCGGGCGACGTCGTCGCCGAGCGCGATCTGCTCTTCGTACTCGAAGCGATGAAGATGGAACATCGCATCGAAGCGACCCGCCCCGGCACGATCGGCGTCGTCGCGGTTACCGAGGGCGCGCTCGTCACGAGCGGCGCGACGTTATTGGAGCTGGCGTGAGCGCGAAGCCGACGGTGGTCATCGTCCCCGGCTTCAACGAGCCGGATAAGGATATGGCGACGCTCGCGCGCGGACGGCGCGATATGACGGGGCTCGAAGCGCGCGGTTTCGCCTGCGAGCTCTTTCCCGTTTTTGCCGACACGCTTTCGGATCGCATCGATCGTTACGCCGACTTCGTCGACGGCTTGCGTGCGCGCGGCGTGCCGTTTCCGATCGTTTCGATCGGGTATTCGCTCGGCGGCCTCGTCGTACGCGGCTTTCTGCGACGCTTCCCGGAACGCGCGCACGAGATCGCGCATACGATCACGCTCGGAACGCCGCATTGGGGCGTGACGGCGGACATGTTGCCGATGCTCACGGCGTTCTTACGCTTGCAAGATCGCTCTATGCGCGAGATGGATCTGCGCTCGGAATTCATGACTTGGTACAATCGCACCGGGGGACACTGGATCGGCCGCGGTAAGGAGCGCAATTGGTTCCTCGACTACGAACCGTGGATCGTACCGCCGCACAGTTGCCTCTTCTCGATCTACGGAACGGTCCCGCATTTCGGCGGTGACAACGACGGGATCGTATGGAAAGATAGTGCGACCCTCGGTGGACGCATCCCGAGCTACGAGATCGAAGATCAATTCGCGTATCACCTCAACCTCATCGGCGCCTTCAATCCGGGAACGTTTCTTATCAAAGGCTTCACGTGGGACGATCGCATCTGGCCCCGCGCGATCGCCGCCATCGCCGAACACATCGAATCGCACGTCGTTGCCGAAAGCACGGTAGCCATCTCATGAGCGCGAGCACTCTCTCTTCGTTGCCCGAACGCGTCAAAGTGTGCGAGATGGGGCCGCGCGACGGCCTACAGAACGAAACCGGCATCGTCCCGGCCGCCGACAAAATTCGCTTTATCGATTTACTTTCGGCGAGCGGCCTGGCGACGATCGACACGACCTCGTTCGTACGCCCCAATGCGATTCCGCAACTGACCGACGCCGAAGAGGTGATGGCCGGCATCGAGCGCCGCCCCGGCGTGAGCTACCTGTGCCTGGTGCCCAACCTGCGCGGGCTCGAGCGAGCGCGCTCGGCCGGCGTTCGCGCGATTGCGGTGTTTACCGCGGCGTCGGAAGCGTTTACCAAAGCCAACATCAACATGACGATCGACGAATCGATCGCGGCGTTTCGCGATGTCGTCAAAGCCGCGCGCTCCGAAGGCATGTGGATCCGCGGCTACGTCTCGACGGCCTTCGGCTGTCCGTACGAAGGCGCCGTGCCCGTCGAGCGCGTGGTGCGCGTGGCGAGTGCGCTAGCGGAGATGGGAATCGACGAGATCTCGATCGGCGATACGATCGGCGTGGGCACGCCGAATGCCGTCGTCGATGTCGCGGGCGCGTTACAAGCGCACATGCCGGTGGAACGGCTCGCCATGCATTTTCACGATACGCGCGGAGTCGCTCTCGCAAACGTCGTCGCGGCGCTACAGATGAACGTCGCGATTTTCGATTCGTCGGCAGGCGGCCTCGGCGGCTGCCCTTACGCGCCGGGAGCGACCGGGAATCTCGCGACCGAAGATTTGCTCTACATGCTCGACGGCATGGGCATCGAAACCGGCGTATCGCTCGACGCCGTGCGCGCTGCGACGCGGTTCGTCAGCGGAGTGCTCGGCCACGAGGCGCCGTCACGGGCCTATCGCGCGCTCGAAGCGGCGGCGGCGCGCGCATGAACGCCGATCGATTTCCAGCGGTCATGGGCGCTCGGGCGCACGGCCGCATCCTCGCCGACAATGCGGCCGGCACGCAGCTTCCCGATAGCGCGCTCGAGCGGATGCAACGCTACCTCACGTACGAAAACGCACAGAAAGGCATCATCTTCACGCGCACGCGCGCGACGAGCGATCTCGTCGCCGAAGCCAAGGCCGAATTCGCCGCGCTCGTGGGTGCGGAGGTGGCGCAGATCGGGCTCGGCCTCAACGCGACGAGTATCGCGATGGATCTTTCGCGACTGCTCGCGAGCACGATCGTTCGCGGCGACCGCATCGTCGTAACGGCCGCGGACCACCAAGCGAACGTGGCGCCATGGCTCTGGCTGCGTCGCTTCGGCGCTCAGATCGATGTCGTTCCCGTCGACGCGCGCGGCGATCTGGACGAATCGAAATACGCAGCCTTTCTCTCGCGCAGCCCGAAAATCGTCGCGTTGCCATGGGCCTCCAACGCGACGGGCTCCGTCTTCGACGTCGCCCACTTCGCGCGACTGGCGAAAGAAGCGCGGGCGCTCGTGGTCGTCGACGGCGTCCAAGCCCTCCCCCACTTCGCGCTCGAACTCGATGCCGCGATCGATTTTGCTTTTTTCACCGCCTATAAGATGTACGCGCCGCACGTCGGCTTCTGGTACGCGAGCGAAGCGTTACTCGAACGCTACGTCGACGCCGACGACGAACACGTGCCCGGCGGCGACGCGCGGTATTGGACGCTCGAGTGCGGCACGCAGAGTCACGAAGGGCTGGCGGGCTGGCTCGGAACGATGAGCTACTTGCGCGATATCGCCGCCACGCCGCGGCTCGCGCTCGAAATCGTCGCCCGTCACGAGTTCGAGCTCTCACGTTACGCGCGCGTGAAGTTCGCCGAACGTACCGACACCGTGCGACTCTACGGGCGTCCTACGGATTGCGCGCGTCTCCCGGTTTTCGCCTTCAATATCCCGGGCATCACGAGCGAGGCGCTCGCCGAGCGCTTCGACGTCGCCGAGATCGAAGCGCGCTGCGGCGATTACTATGCGCCGCGGTTGATGGGCGCGCTCGCGGCCGAGGCCGGCGGCATCGCGGTGCGTTTGAGTTTCGCACAATACAACACGACCGAAGAGATCGATCGCTGTTTCGACGTGATCGACGCCGCCCTCGAAGGCGCAGACGATCTCGAAAGCGCGGCCGAACTCGAAAGCGATCTCGAGCTGACCCAGCCGTGAGCAACGCTCCGCTCGATTCCGCGCAACGCTTCACGGGCCTCGCTGCGGCATACGATCGCTACCGGCCGACGTATCCGCACGAAGCCATCGTCGCAATTCTCGACGGTCTGCCGGTTCCGGCGAGCGTCGTCGACGTCGGCGCCGGAACGGGCATCGCGACCCGCGCGCTTGCCGCTGCGGGCGCGACCGCGATCGCCGTCGAGCCGAATGACGAGATGCGAGCCGTCGCGGCCGGGCACGGCCTCGATGCCCGGGCGGGATCGGCGTCCGGGACGGGTCTGCCGGACGATAGCGTCGATGCCGTCACGTGTTTTCAGGCGTTCCACTGGTTCGCGAACGCCACCGCGTTACGCGAATTCCGGCGCGTGCTGCGGGCGAGCGGACGGCTCGCGATCGTCTGGAACGAACGGGACACGCGAGCCGACCCCTTTACGCGCGAGTTTCGCGCGCTCGAAGAACGCTTCGGCGAAACAGCGATGCTCGCCGGCATCGCCTTCGCCGATCCCTCGCTCGAACCGCTGTTGCGCGAGGCCGGCTTCGCGAGCATCCGGCGTTTACAATTTCCGAGCGAGCAGCGTCTGGATGCCGACGGTCTCGTCGGGCGCGTGCGGAGCACCTCCTACGCACCGCGCGACGGGCTCGCGCTCGTCGAGATGGAACGCGCGTTGCGTGCGCTGCACGAACGCTTCGCCGATCGCAGCGGCCATGCCACACTCGTCTACCGCACCGACGTCTATATCGGAGAATTCGCATCACACCGACCGTAACGCCACCGCTCGCGATCCGCTTCGGAACGCTTCACGATAATGTGGGCGAACCGCAGCGCAACGGCACGCTGCTCGTGGAAAACGGTCGCATAACGCGCGTCGGCGACGCCGCGCTGGCCGTGCCCGCGGGCGCTCGTACCCTCGAAGCGGCGTGCGTCGTACCGGGTCTCGTAAACGCGCACGTGCATCTCGAAATGAGCGGCGAAGCGCAGACGGCGAGCGTCTTCGTGCTTACGACGCCGACGCAGCGCGCGCTCGTGTGCGCGGAGAACGCGCGCAAAGCGCTCTTCTCCGGCGTGACGGCCGTTCGGGATCTCGGCAGCACCGAGAACCTCGCAATCGATGTGCGCGATGCGATCGGCGAGAACAAGATCGCGGGGCCGAACATCGTCGCCGCGGGTCGGGCGATCTGTATGACGGGCGGCCACGGCTGGTTTCTCGGGCGTCAAGCCGACGGAGATCTCGACGTTCGCGTCGCGGTGCGCGAACAGCGGCGCGACGGCGCGGATTGCATCAAGTTCATCGCGACCGGCGGCGTGCTGACCAAAGGCGCGGTCCCCGGCATCGAGCAGCTCACCGAAGATGAGCTACGCAGCGGCATCGTGGAAGCGCACAAGCACGGGATGCGTTGTGCCGCGCACGCGATCGGTACCGGCGGCATCAAAAACGCGCTGCGCGCCGGTATCGATTCCATCGAGCACGGGCATCTCGTCGATGCTGAAGGCATCGCGCTCTTCGTGGAAACCGGCGCCTATCTCGTTCCGACGCTGGCCGCGATCACGTGCATCCTCGAAGGCGGCGAGGACGGCGGGATGCCCGATTTCGTGCCCCGCAAAGCCCGCGAGATCGCGGAGAACGCGGCGACGAACCTGCAGCGCGCGCGCGCCGCGGGCGTTCGTTTTGCAGGCGGTTCCGATGCGGGAACGCCGTTTAACTTTCACGATGCCTACGCCTACGAACTCGAACTGATGCAATCGATGCTCGGCATGAGCGCGCGCGAAGCGCTGCATACGGCGACGTATGCGGCCGCCGATCTGCTCGGCATCGAACGCGGTACGCTCGGGGCGGGAGCCGTCGCCGACGTGCTGCTGCTCGACGCGGATATCGAGGGTGACGCGCGACCGTATCGCGCGCCGGCGGCCGTCGTCAAAGACGGCGCGCTCGTCTTCGAACGCCGCTAGCGAACCGCTCGCGCATGGGCGTCGATCGCTCCCTAGCCGGCGTGCGGCTCGCACTTTTGGCGCCGATCTCGTGGCCCGTGCCGCCGCGCGGCTATGGGCCCTGGGAGCAGATCGCGCACGCGATCGCCGCGGGCATGGCCCGGCGCGGGCTCGACGTCACGCTCTTCGCGAGCGCGAACTCGACGACGCCCGTGCGCATCGCCTCGGTCGTGCCGGTCGGGATCAACGAAGACCCGGCCCTCAACGGCGACGTCTACGGCGCGCTTCACACGGCGCACTGTTTCGCGCGCGCACGCGAGTTCGACCTCATTCACAACAACTTCGATTGGAAGCCGTTGACGTATGCGCTCGCGACGGCCGCGCCGCCGTTGGTCACGACGATTCATGGCTTCTCGTCGCCGCCGATTCTCGCGGCATACTACGCCGCCGCACGGCGCAGTTTTTACTGCTCGATCAGCGATGCCGACCGCGATCCCGGCCTCGACTATCTCGCGACGACCTACAACGCGATCGATCCTGCGGAATTCACGTTCGTCGAGCGGCCCGGTGCGTATCTGCTGTTCCTCGGCCGCTTCCACCCCGAGAAAGGCACGCACCTGGCGATCGAGATCGCCAAGCGCGCGGGCGTACGGCTCGTCATCGCCGCGATCCCGCAGGACGAAGCCTACTTCGCAGCCGAGGTCGCGCCGCATATCGACGGCGACCGCGTGCGCTTCGTCGGTGCGGTGGAACGCCAAGAACGCGACGCCTTACTCGGGGGTGCGCTCGCGCTCGTGCATATGACGACGCGGCCCGAACGCTTCGGCCTCACGCTGATCGAAGCGATGGCCTGCGGCACGCCGGTGCTCGGGGCGCGCATGGGTTCGATCCCCGAGATCGTCGTCGACGGCGAGACGGGCTTTCTCTGCGATTCGGTCGACGACGCCGTCGCGAACGTCCCGCGTCTCGCCGGGCTTGACCGGCGCGCCTGCCGCCGGCGCGTCGAGGCGGCGTTTACGACCGAGCACATGCTCGATGCGTACGCCGCAGTCTATCGCAGCGCGCTTTCGCTCGGCACGCCGCAACCAGCGAGCGCGCGGGCGCTAGCCGTGCGCGAGCACGACTATTGGGACCGGCCGATGGCGTTTACCGATTCGCCCCCGAAACCGCGAACGCTCGTTGCCGGGCCCGGGATCGCGTGGGAAGGTTAGCTCTTAAGCGACCGGCGGCAGCGCTAGCGACGAACGCGCTCTTGCGATGCGGAGGGAACCCACGCGAGTTCCCGGCGCCCGGCTTCGGCGCGCGCGAGCGCGTCGTCGACCGTCGCTCCGAGCACCGTGAAGTGCGCCATCTTCCGGCGCAGCGCCGCGTGCCGTTTGCCGTACACGTGCAGCTGAAGATCGGGATCGCGCAACAGCGGCGCGACGCCGTCGAGACGATCGCCCGTACCGGCGCCGAGAATATTGATCATCACGGCCGGTGCGATCAGTTTGGGCTCGACGAGCGGCAAGCCGCAGATCGCGCGCACGTGCGCTTCGTATTGCGAGATCTGCGTCGCATCGATCGAATAGTGCCCGCTGTTGTGAACGCGCGGCGCGATCTCGTTGACGTAGATGTCGTCTCCGGCGACGAAATATTCGACGCAGTACGCGCCTACGATGCCGAGCCGCTCGCCGATCGTCGCCGACATAGTTCGCGCGCGCTCGGCCACGTGCGGCGCGACGCGTGCCGGAACGATCGTCGTCGCGAGCACGCCGTGATCGTGCTGGTTTTCGGTCACCGGAAAACTCACCGCCCCACCGTCGGCGCCGCGCGCGCAGATGACCGACACTTCCAAATCGAAGGCGACGAAACGTTCGAAGATCAGCGGCACGCCTTTCGCGCTCGTCCAGGCGGCACGCGCGGCGTCGGCATCGCGCACCACCCACTGGCCTTTGCCGTCGTAACCGCCGCGCGCCGTCTTCATGACGGCCGGGAAACCGACCGCCGCACAGGCGCTTTCCAGATCCTGCGACGACGTTATCGATACGAACGGCGCGACGGTGCAACCCGCGTCGCGCATGAAATTCTTTTCGAGAATCCGATCTTGTGCGACGCGCAGCACGTCGCCACTCGGCCGTACGAGCCGGCCGTCGTTCTCGAGCGCCCGTACGGATTCGAGCGGAATATTTTCGAACTCGTACGTCACGACGTCGCAGCGCGCGCCGAACTCTCCGATCGCACGCAGATCGTCGTAGGCGGCGACGATCTGTTCGTCGGCGACCTGACCGCATGGCGAATTGGGCATCGGCTCGAGCGTGACGACGCGGTAGCCCATGCGTTTGGCTTCGAGCGTGAGCATGCGGCCGAGTTGGCCGCCCCCGAGAATACCGATCGTTTCGACGTCCATCGCTTAGAGCCGGATCGCTTCGACGGCGGCGGCGGCGGCGGCGGTGCGTTCGCCCAGACGTCGCGCGAGGTCGCCGTCGGCGAGCGCGAGGATGCGTGCGGCGAAGAGGGCGGCGTTGGTGGCATTGCCGATCGCCATCGTCGCAACGGGCACGCCCGCCGGCATCTGCGCGATCGAAAGCAACGAGTCCAGGCCGTCGAGCGTCGAGCCGCGCACCGGGACGCCGATGACGGGCAGCTGCGATTTCGCGGCGACCATGCCGGGCAAATGCGCGGCCCCGCCCGCGCCGGCGATGATTACGTGCAGACCACGCGCGGCTGCGGTCGACGCATAATCGAAAAGCAGATCCGGCGTGCGATGCGCGGAAACGACGCGCATTTCGTGAGCGATCTCGAGTTCGGCGAGGGTCGTCGATGCGGCCCGCATCGTTTCGAGATCCGAGACACTGCCCATGATGATGCCGACGCGCGCGTGATCCATAGCGGCCTCCGTTTCGCGCGGCGCGAAGAACCGACCTCGACGCGCAGAAGCGTGTCCGCATGCCAAGCCCGTTCGGAGTTCATTCATGAGCGCACGCCGCGTCGCCATCGTCACCGGAGCGTCGTCGGGCATCGGCCGCGCGCTCGCCGAGCGCGCCGTGCGCGCGGGCTGGGACGTCTTTGCCGTCGGCCGTCGCGCCGACCGGCTCGACGAACTTTCCGCGCTCGTTGCAGCGTCGCACGGCAGGCTAACGACCCTCGCACTCGACTTGCGGACGCCGGGCGCGGCCGCGCGGATCGTCGGCGAGGCACTGGCCGCCTACGGCCGGATCGACGTGCTCGTCAACAACGCCGGCGGCGTTGCGGTCGGCCCGGTCTCCCAGCAGAACGACGATGCGTTATACGAGCAGATGGAAACGCACGTCATCGTTCCGCTCGCGCTCACGCGCGAGGCGCTTCCGTCGCTGCGCGCTTCCCGCGGCGTCGTGATCTTTTTTGGCAGCGGCGTCGCGCGCATTCCCGTCGGTACGCTCGGTGCATACCCGGCGGCCAAGGCGGCCGTGCGCAGCCTCGCGCGCACGGCCCGCAACGAATTACGGCCGGCGGGCATCGCGGTCACGTACGTCGATCCGGGCGCCGTCGCGACGGAATTCATGACGCGCGCGGGGTTCTCCGGGCCACCGCCGTCGCTAGCGGCATCGCCGTACGACGTCGCGCGCGCCGTCTTCGCGGCGTTCACGAGGCGCCGGCCAGTCGTCAATGCGGTTCCGTGGCAGACGTTTCTCGTCGCGGTCGGCGAAGCGTTTCCGAAGCTTACGGATTACATTCTTTCGCGTGCGCCGAGCATCGTTGGCGGCGCGGCGCTGTCGCCGCCCGTGCGCGAAAAACCCGTCCTTGCGCCAACCGGTGCCGCGCCTGCAAGTTCGCTTGGAAAGCCTGCCGCACAAGACACGCATAAACCCGAAACACTACGTACGACGGCGCCAGAAGCGAAGGCTGCCACAGACCTCGCGCGCGAGCCCGCAGCAGCGACCGGACCGGTAACGTTCGAATCGGCGCTTGCAGCCCACGCCAACCGCATGAAAAAACTTAATTTGCGCGAGTCGTTCGTCCGCACGCTGCTCGTGCCGGGAGCCGAACTCGAACTCGGCTACGTTGCGATGCGCTGGGCCGGAATGCCCAATAAAAACGAACGGGGACTAACGAGCGACGTACTCGAAACGCTCGTTCAAACGGGCTTCCTTCATCGGCTCGGCGCCGAACGCTACTTAGTAGTACGAGAGGCTTAGGAATAACTTCCACAACAAACGGGTAGCACGAATCGATTAGTCGCCCGCAATCCGCGTCCGTTCGACTTACGTTACGAGTGTAATCAATGATTTCGCGTTTTTGGCCAAACGTTTGGCTCACCTGATCTTTCGCATACGCTCTTTCGTAGCGCTCGCGCTTTTTTTTGGATTTTCCGCCGAGCCGCTCGCCGCGCATCCGCTCGGCAACTTCACGATCAATCATCTTACGAAAGTGGCCGTGCACGCGGATCGAGTCGACGTTCGTTACGTCCTCGATATGGCGGAAATTCCGACGTATCAGGCGCTCCGCGCCGAAACGCCCGACGGAAAGATGACGCGCGCTCAACTCGACGCGTACGCGCAGACGCTTGCGAAACGGCTCGTTGCGACCCTGCAGCTGCTCGATAACGGCAGCGCGCTGAGGCTACAGCTCGACCGCACGTCGGCCACCACGCGACCCGGTGCCGGCGGGTTGCCGACCTTTTACCTGACGCTCGACGCACACGCCGCGATGCACCATTCCGCAGGTGCGACCGCACTCTCGTACGCAGACGAAACGTACCCGGGGCGACTCGGCTGGCACGACGTTGTCGTCGCTCCGGCCACGGAACCGACTCGCGAACTGAGCGCCTATCCGAGTGCGTTGCTCGGTTCGCCACGCTCGACCACCGCCGTCGACATCTCCGTCGATGCACGCGGCGTCGCGATGTCGCGGGCGGTACCGACGATCGAAGCCGCCGGCGGTGCTCCCGCGGCGCCGTCGCAAGTGCGCTCCAATCAGCTATCCGACATGCTCGCGCGCGGCACCGGCGACATCAAGTTCGTCGCGCTCACGTTCCTGGTCGCAATCGCCCTCGGCGCCCTTCATGCGCTCGAACCCGGGCACGGAAAAACGCTGCTCGCGATCTCGCTCGTCGGGGCTCGCGCGACCGTGAAGCAGGCGACGATTCTCGCGACCGCGCTGACCTTTGCGCATACGATCGGCGTGCTCGCGCTCGGCGTCGCGATCAACCTCTTTAAGGGATACTTCGTTCCCGAAACGATTTACCCGTGGATCACGCTCGCCTCGGGCGTCGTGATCGCAGTTATCGGCGCGCGGGCCGTCCAGCGGCAGATCCAGAACCGGCAGCCGCTCGCGCACGAACACGCGCACGGCCACGCGGCGACGCATCCGCACGATCACGAACACGTTCATCACGCGCAGGGTCCCGATCACGATCACGCTCCGCACGGTCACGACCATGGCCACGGTCATACTCACGATCACGACGACCTCGAACACGCGCGCGCCCACGCGATTCCGGGCACCGCGCCGCTCACGTTCGGGGGAACGGTGTGGGCCGCGATGAGCGGCGGCGTGGCGCCGTGTCCTGCAGCACTCGTCGTGCTGCTCGCCGCGGTCGCGCTCAATCAGGTCGCGTACGGTATCTTCGTAATCGTCGCATTCAGCTTCGGTTTGGCGGCCACGCTGACGGGGCTCGGCATCGCCGTCGTGCGCGGCGCCACGTGGCTGCAGAATCGCCCGCAATTCGAACGCTTCGTGACGCATGGACCGCTTGCGTCGGCGATCGTCATTTCGTCGATCGGTGCGATCATGGTGGGCCAAGGGTTCGTCCAGCAGGGCATCACCTTATCGCCGCTGCTCGTAACCGGGATCGTCGCACTCGCGATCGCCGGCTATGCGTTCTCCCATCCATTCTCGCACCGTAGCGTCGGCGCGGCATGATCGGGCTCGGCGCCTTCGCGGTCTTCGCGCTCGGCTTGCGGCACGGGGCCGATCCCGATCACATCGCGGCGATCGATAATCTCACGCGCAATTCGTACGGCGAGCGGCCGTGGCTGAGCCGTTTTTGCGGCACGCTCTTCGCCGGCGGCCATAGCGTGATGGTCCTTTCCATCGCGGCTCTCGTCGGTCTGCTGGGAACGCAACTGGGACCGTATGCGGCGACGGTCGAGACGATCGGCACGTGGATCAGCATCCTCGTGCTCGTGCTCATCGCCGTGCTCAATTTGCGGCAACTCCGGTCCGATCCGACGCGGCTCGTCGGCGTAAAAACGCGTCTTCTGCCACGCGCCCTGCGCGAAGGATCGAGCCCGTGGCTCGCCATCCCGGTCGGCTTACTTTTTGGCTTTGGCTTTGAGACATCGAGCCAGATCGCGACGTACGCCGTGGCGTTCGGCGTCGGTTCGGGCGTTCTCGGAGCCCTCTTCGTCGGTGCGATGTTCTGCCTCGGCATGCTTTGCACCGATACGCTCGACAGCGTGCTCGTCCATCGGCTCGTTTCCGATCGTTCGAGTCTGCAACCGGCAACGATGCGCGTGTGGATCTGGTCCGTCACGCTCGTCGCACTCGCCGTCGCGGCCTACGAGTTCGCACAGCTCGTCGGTTGGAAATCCCCCGTCCCGGACTTGTACGTGAGCGGCGTTATCGTCGCTGCACTCCTTGCCGTCTTCGCGTACGTGTTCGCACGCACGCGAACCCAACGACACCCCACCCCCTCGGTCCACCCCGGCACCAATACTTGAGGAGAACCATGCATATAAAGCGGATCATCGGCGCGGGGACGGCGGCTCTCGCCATCACCGCCGCCGCGGTCCTCTACACCGCTCACCCGGTGAAGAGCTCCGACCACCAAGATACCTATAACCTTGCCAATTCCGTCGGGCACAATACGTCCGCCGACATCACCGATGTCTTCGTCTTCCCCTCGCCGACCAACCCGGCCAACGTCGTGTTCGCGATGAACGTATCGCCGCTGATCCCCGCCGGCATGGGAACCACGAAGTTCTTCGACCCGACGCTCATGTGGCAGTTCAAAATCGCGCACGGCGCCGGCAACTATCAGGAAGATCAAGTCATTCAGCTCGGCGTCACGGGCGTCGATGCCGCGCAAACGGTTACGTTGTACGGCCCGAGTGCTCCCAATGAAGTCGGCACCACCAATACCTTCGTGAAGCCGACGGGCTCGTTCGGTTATAACAATGCGACGACGGTCGGCACGGGCACGAACGCGATCCAAGTGTTCGCAGGCCCACGTACCGATCCGTTCCTCTTCGATCTCTTCGCGTTCTTCTCGTTCTTGGGCGATCGCGACGTCGAAACGCATAACTCGCAAACGGACCCCGGTCCGGCCGCGAACGGCCCGGTTTTCAACGCCGATAACGTCGGAATCGCTGCTCAATTCTCAACCGCGCAAGATAAGGCGCAACCGGCCACCAATCCGAGCTTCGGCGGATTCAAGGCGGGTGACACGGCCGGCGGCACGGCCGCGCTCGGTAACTACGCGTGTAATAACGGCCCAGCGCAGAACGTGCTTTCCGGCTTCAACGTACTATCGTACGTAATCGAAGTTCCCAAGGCGCTGCTCTATGGCGCCGGCACCCCCTTCCCGAGCTCGGTGATCCACGTGTGGGCCACCTCCAGCTCGTCGACGACGAACAGCTAGGAGAGAAACATGCTGAATATCAAATTCCTCACCGCGCTGTCCGTCCTCGGCCTCGCTCTTGCGGCCTGCGGCAGCAACAATGACAACGTACACCTCACGCCGCAGCCGCCGTTTAACGGCCCCGGCGGCCCCGGCGCCGGCGGCGGCACTTCCCCCACGGCACGATACGTGCAAATCGAGCGACTGTCGCGTCCGGTGATCAAAGAGGTTTTCGAAAACTTCGTCGATCACCAAAAATCGAACGCGATCGAACCGTACAACGACGCGTTGCTGCAGACCGATATCGCGGCCACGGAAGACTTCGTTCGGTACGGCCCGAAGGGCCCCGCGACCGGAACGCCGGACTACGGAAAGGACATCCAAGGCGTCCTGTATCCCGACGAGTATCTCGTCGACCTGTCAGCGGTTAAAGGCGGGTTCCTGGGTGCCGAAACGAAAAATGCCGCGGCGCTATTCGGCGGCCGTAATCCCAACGACGACGTGATCGGCACCGAACTCGCGGTGCTGTTCGGTACCGCGGTCTCCGACCTCGGCCTCGACATGGCGGATAACAAGCAGAACAACTGCTTGAAGACGCAAAACCTCGCCGGCTTCAGTGCGACGCAGACGGCTGGGCCGGCGTTCCCGTACTTGGCCGGTCCCCACTAGAACCGAGCGCGTCATTGCGTCGCCGTTTCGGCGGGGACGCAATGACGTTTTACAGGCGTATCGCTATGTCTCGCATCCTGACATCGTTACCATTGGCCATAACGGCGATCGCACTCGGTGCGTTCGCCGTTTGGCCGTCGTACGTCAAACACGCCGAAGCCGCAGCGCGAGTCAGTTCGTTGCCGACGATGGCGCCGGTAACGCGCGACTACGTTCTTCGCGACCGGTTGATCGCGTTCTGGGAAGGCCGCGTCAAGGAACATCATTCGGGCGACATGATCAGCCCGCGAAATCTCGGCGATCAGTACCTGCAACGCTACCGCGAGCACGGGGATATCGACGATGTCCTACGAGCGGGAAATATGGCGAACGAATCCTTGCGCGCGCAACCGCGCGGGAATCTTGGGGCGCTCGCCGGCATCGCCGCCGCCGATCTCACGCTGCACAGATTTAAAGACGCGTTGGCCGTTACAAAAGCAATGGAACGAATACAGCCGGGCGAAAAAAGTATCCGGGTCCGTGAAGCGTCGCTCGACCTCGAGATCGGAAAGTACGACGACGCACACCGCATCATCGAGAACCTTGGCCCCGCGCGTAACTACGATATCGGCCAAGACACGCTCGTCGCGCGTTACGACGAGCTGACCGGCCACCTCGCCGACGCGCGTACGCTGCTCGAGCGTCCGTCGGCATACGAGAACAGCCAATTCGACGCACCCGCCCAATCTCGCGCGTGGTTCTTCTTCCGCGCCGGAGAGCTGGCATTCGAAGCCGGCGACAACGACGGCGCGATCGCCGATGAGAAACGCGCGCTCGACGTGTTTCCGAATTTCGCGGACGCCTACCGCGCCGAAGCTCGCGTGGAGTGCGCCGTCAAACGCTGGGAAGCGTGTCTGACGAGCGCGCGTGCGTCGGCTGCGATCGTTCCCTATCCGGAGACGCTCGGATACGAGGCCGACGCGCAACGTGCTCTCGGGCAGAACGCCGAAGCGAAAGCGACCGACGATCTGATCCGCACGATCGAGCGGATCGGCAACGCCCAACACATTTCGGACCGGCTGCTCGCGATCTACTACTCGGAACACCGGATCCATACCGCGGACGCGTATCGGATCGCCAAGCGCGAGCTCGCCCTCCGCGACGACATCCTCACCGAAGATACGCTTGCCTGGGCGGCCGCGATGGACGGCCGCTGGGACGAAGCGCGAGTCGCCGACGCCAAAGCGATGCGCTTCGATACGGAGATCTCGCTCCTGCAATATCACGCGGGCGTTATCGCCGCGCACTTCGGCGAACGCGAACGAGCCAAGCGCTATTTCACGAAGGCGCTCTCGCTCAATGCCGAATTCCACCCAGTGTACGCGGACGACGCGCGCGCGCAACTCGCGAAGCTCTGAGCGCCGTATGCGAGGCTTTACGATCCCCGCGGCATAACTCGACGCGCATGAGATTCGCTCGCCTTTTTGGCGGCTCGGCCGCGCTCTGCGCGTTTGCCGCCGCCGCTTTCCTATACGCGGGTGCCCCCGCTCGCAGCTTCGATCTGCAGGGCTCCCCTGTCACGGTAAAGCGCCCGGGTGCGAATATCACGGATACGTATTTTTTTCCGAGTCCGACGAACCCGAACAACGTCGTTGCCGTTATGGACGTCAACCCGTTGATTCCCGCCGGCGCCGGCCTCTCGACGTTCTTCGATCCGGCGGTCCTCTACACGATGAAATTCGATAACAATTACCGTCAGGAATCCGCCAATGGCGGCCGGCCGATCGAAAATCTCGTCATCCAATTCTCGTTCGGGACGGCCGCTAACGGCACGCAGCAAGTGTTCGTCTACGGGCCCGCGGCACCGGCCAAGGTCGGCGCGACGACGACGCTGATCGACGGCGGCTTGGCGAACGGCCAGGGCTTCATCAATCGCCCGTTTCAGTCCGGCGCGACGGTCGTCGGGACGACACCGTTCTCGGTGTTCGCGGGTGCGCGCCGCGACCCGGCGTTCTTCAACGCGAGCCAATTCTTCGCGATCTTTCCCGACCGCAACCAAGGCAGCACGGCAACGTCGTGCTTGAAGGGCGGCTCGGCGCCGTGCCCGCAGGGCTTCACGCCCGCGGCAGCCGGCGGCTCGAACGATTTCTTCGCCAATTCCAACGTGCTTTCGATCGTCGTAGAAATCCCGAAGACGACCCTCACGCTCGGCAACGCCGGGACGTGCGCGACGACGTGCCCGGTCGCGTTCTGGGCAACGACAAGCACGAACTCGGGACAATAGGATGCCGATGAATCGCCTCGCTACCGTCTTTTCCGCAAGTGCGCTCGCGCTCGCACTCGCAAGCTGCAGCAACGATCCGACCGTCAACACGACCAACGGCACGAGCGGAACGCCGATCGTGAACTTCCTCCAGGTCGATCGCGTCGGCCGGCCGGGGCTCAAAGAGCTCTATCTGCCGTATGCCAAGCACGACGCGTTCGACCGGGCCGTGCCCACGACCGATGTCGCGCAGGTCGCGCCCCAGATCGATACCTTCGTAACCGGGACCGGGCTTCGCACGGCCGGCATCTCACAATTCGTTCAGCAACTCTTGACGCCCGACGCCCTGGTCGCGGATCTCGCCGATACGTCGATGCGGGCGAGCTACCTCGGCTTCGAAACGTCGGGACAGATCGCGAGTGACTGTAACGGGCTCGCGGCTACTCCGTTCGGCGGCCGTAGCCTGACCGACGACGCCGTCAACGTCATGCTCGGAATCGCGTTCGGCACGCTCGCAACGTCGACGACGATCAAAGCACCGACGCCGAACCTGACGACGCCGGCGCCGCCCGACGACGGCGCCGAACAAGACGGCCGCAACGGTCGCCCAAACCTGACCAATCAATACGCGGCTTGCGCGAACAAGGGACTGACCCTGCAGCAGTTTCCCTACATCGGGGCGCCGCTCTAGGCGAGAGGGTCCACGCTTTCGAGCGCGTACTTACATCGGTCGGCCACCTGGGCCGACCTCGTGGGGGTGTAGCTCAGCTGGTAGAGCACTTGCTTCGCATGTAAGGGGTCTGCGGTTCGAATCCGCACATCTCCACCACTTTGGAAACCCTGTATCCACGGGGTTTTCTTCATTTCTGGGAGTTGATAGAATCGGGCTTCTCCGAAAGAGTTGCACCCTTGGTTGCACCACTAGATGGTGGCTGCACCCCAAAGAAGCCGCGCGCCAAGACGGCTATCTGAGCCTGCGCCAATGCTTTCGCCGGCAGTCGTCGCTGCATCTGACCGGGATCGAGCGATGCCAAAAGTTTCGCGACCTTGGCCAATATTTGCGCTGCGGTCCTATGCCATTCATGCCAACTTAGCTCGAGAGCGCGCGTGTTTCACGCGCCGCGACGTTCCAGTTCGCTGCGAGCAACGTCGAGCAGCTGGTCGATCTGGCCACTCTCGACCACTTCGTGAACCACCTGACGGTCGAGCGTAGCATAGCCATGTCGAAGGCGATTTCCGGTGCCACGAATTTCGTGCCACGGGATCTCACCATGCCGCGTCGCGATCTGCGGGTCCAATGCTAATGCGCGGAGGGCGGCTTCCGTTACGATAAGCACGAGATAGCAAAGCGCGTCGATTTCCACGCTCTCCATCTCTGCGAATTGACGATTTCGGACCGTTTCTTTGGCGCGATCGCCATAATAGACGATGTCACGTAGTCGGGATAACAGTCGGTCGCCAGGCCGCATTCGCTAGAATGCAGTCACGGCGTCCGCTAGTATTGCATCGTCGAGCCCGGGGCGCAGCCCGCGCTTGCTCACAACATCGACCTTGCGGCCGAAGATTTCGGCCAACCGTAACTCGATGCCGACGAGATCGTAAAGGCTGACATGTGCTGCCGGATCGAGCTCGACGAGTACGTCGACATCCGAGTTGACGACCGCATCACCGCGTGCCACGCTCCCAAAGACCGCCGCGTGCCGCACGCCTGCTAAACGCAATTCCGCCTGGTAAGCGCGCAACATCTCGAGGGTCGCCTCGATCCGAGGCACCGTTTTATCGTTCGACACGAGCTCGGCAAGGCTTCACTGAGCGTTCCTTCGCCAGGAGCGACTGCTGAACTTGCGCTCCGCGGCCACGGCCAAAGCGAAGCACCGGACCTCCGGAACCCCAGCAGCGACCGTGCTTGCCGCAGTGCGTCTTCCGCTGCGCGGTAAACGTGCCGCCCGGCAAGAAATTTGGGGTCGTCGAAGGCGGCTTCCGCCAGGGTATCTGAATCTCGACGCCGAGCTATCGAACGTCGGACTTTATTTCGGTGACGGTGAACGCGTCGCTGTTACAGACGCCGCACGCGTGCTTGCTCGCGCACGCGAACGACTGCGTCCGGAATCGTGTGTAACTTCGACGACCATGTTGCGGCGGTAGTTAGCGTTCAGTTCTTGAAGGACGAGTTCGAGACTTTCGGGCGACATATACCTTCGCTCGACCATCCATTCCTCGCTCTGCTCGATGAGAATCATCGTGATCAGGCGCAGCGCCGATTCGCGCGACGGGAAGATGCCGATCGAACGTGTCCGTCGCCGTATTTCCTTATTGAGGTGCTCGATCGGATTGGTTGCTGCAATGCTCCGATGATGTTCGATCGGGAATCGCAAGAACGCAAGCGCATCCGCCAGTCCGGCGTCGAAAATCGTCGTCGCTTTGGTCAACGTCTTCGAGCAAAGCGTTCGAAAGTCGCCGGCCGCACGCTGCGCCGCTTCCATCGATACTTGCCCGAAGACGTTTCGTAACGCCGCAGCTATTTCGAGTTTGCGCGACTGCGGAACGTGAGCGAGAATGTTGCGATAAAAGTGAACCTTACAACGTTGCCAGCTCGCACCTTGCATGACCGCTGCAATAGCCATCTTTAGGCTTCGTGCGCATCGCTGATCACGAGCTTCGTCCCGGATAGGCCGCGCTTACGAAGCGCACGCAGAAAAGTCGTCCAGCTCTCCTTACTTTCTGTGTCGACGACGTCAATCGCTACAACGTCGCGAAAGCCTCCAGCCGTGACGCCATACGCTATCACGACCGCGTTGCTGACCACAGCATCGTCGATCCGGACCTTTTCGTAGAGCGCGTCGAGCCAGAGGTACGGATATCTCTCCGTAAGTGCTCGGTGCCGGAATCTTCGGCCTTCGCATCGAGTTCCGTACAAAGTTCGCTGACTTGCGACTTTGCTAGGCGCTCGACGCCCATCTGCTCAAGTACATTCTCCATCTTCCTCGTGCTAATGCCGGCCACGAAGGCTTCTTGAATTACCGATACGAGGGCACGTTCCGTGCGCCGGAAGTGCTCGATGACCGTCGGTCGAAAATTGCTATTTCGAGCACGCGGTATCTCCAGATCGAGGGATCCGGCTCGCGTGTTGAGACCACGTGTCCGGCTGCCGTTGCGAAGATCGTTGCGACTACTACTGCGCTCGTGCGGTTCGGCACCGATGTGCTGGTCAAACTGCGATCGAATCGCGGCGTCATAGACCAGCGCCAACATCTCTTTGAGGACGTCTTGATCTTTGGAAGCGAGCAGCTCGGCGAAGGCCGTCCGCTGCTCGAGCGTCAAATTGGGAATCGTCATCGGATCCTTTCGTTTGCGCTTCATGTGCAGAGATTGGACCGTCGACCGCGGAGCTCCTCACGTTACTCGGAAGGAACCGCTTATACACACTTTTCCGGGCACTTCCGACGTCAGCCTCATCGCATTCGACGATCCACCGTGGGCGCAGCTTTTTCTCGAGCCCGCGCTAACGACGCTTCGCCAGCCGACCGACCTGCTCGGATCGACCGCCGCGGAGATGCTGCTGGAGCGCGTGACACATCGTTACGAAGAGCCCGCTCGCCGGCTCGTCGTTCCGCCCGAGCTCATTTTGCGCAAATCGGTCGGCCTACCCAACGCCTCTTCGCCCAAGGCGTCCGCAACACCGCATTCGCGCAAGTGACGAGTTCTCGGTCGTAATCGTACTTTGATGGCGGCATTCCCCGGGGTATATTCGCCACCCGCCGAATCCTCGGCCGTCTAGCGGAGCGGGTACGATCGATTCGCGAAGCTTCACCCGGCGCTGTGCTCCGCAGAGCGAAGCGCCACGTCGTAAAGGACCGTACCGATGTCCGAGATGCGCGTCGCCGCACTCGAGCGAGCGAAGGTGATGACGATGACCACGCGCCCCCAGCCGATCGCCGGGGCCGGCGAGGTTCTCGTTCGCGTCCACCGCGTCGGCGTATGTGGTTCCGACGTACACTACTACACGCACGGCCGCATTGGAACGTTCGTGGTCGAGAGACCGATCGTCCTCGGGCATGAAATGGCCGGCGTCATCGAAGACGTTGGGCAGGGTGTTGCGCGGTCGCGCATCGGCGAGCGAGTCGCCGTCGAACCGGGTGTCCCCGACCGCACGTGCGAATGGTGCCGCGCCGGTCATTACAACTTATGCCCGAACGTGCGCTTCATGGCGACGCCGCCCTACGACGGAGCGCTGACCGACTACATCGTTACCGCGAGCGACTTCGCCTACGCATTGCCCGACGGCTTGTCGCTCGACGAAGGGGCGCTCATGGAGCCTCTCTCCGTCGGCGTTTACGCGATTCATCGCAGCGGATTACGCGCCGGCCAGTCGGCCGCCGTCATCGGTGCCGGGCCGATCGGACTCGTGACCCTGCAAGTTGCGCGCGCCACCGGCGCCGGCCGTATCTTCGCAATTGATCTCGACGCCAACCGCCTGGCGACCGCCAAGCGTTTGGGCGCGACGGACGTGATCGACGCGTCGCAGGGTGATGTCGTCGCGAGGCTCATGGAAGCGACCGACGGGCGGGGCGTCGACGTCGCCTTCGAAGCGGCAGGCTCCCCCCAAACCGCCGCCAGCGCCGTGCGCGTTGCCAAGCGAGGCGGCCGGGTCGTCATGATCGGTCTGCCGCCCGAAGATAACTTCCCATATCCGCTGGTTTTGGCGATGTCACGCGAGATTGACATTTTCACCGTGTTTCGCTACGCGAACGTGTACCCGGCGGCGATCGCGCTCGTAGCCGAACGGCGCGTCGACACGCGCTCGCTCATCACGCACCACTTCGCTCTCGAGGCTGCCGAAGCGGCCCTAATTCTCTCGGACAAACGCACCGACGGCGTCATCAAAGCGATGGTCGACGTCGCTTAGAAACGGGTATCGCGCCCGCGCTATTGACCGCCGTAGTTCTTGGTCTTGAGATCGGTCGCGACGATCTGCGGCAGGGCCGCGATGAATTTCGACTGCTCGACGTAGAGCTGGCGGTAATACTTATCGACGTTGCTCTTGTCGATCTTGGGCATGATGAGCTGCGCGGAGAACGGTTTCTTGTCACGCACATACTGGACGACGAGCTGCAAGCCTTCGCCCATCTCGAGCGCACCGTCCTGGAGATACGTCGTATTGATGAGATTCTGTTTGACGTAGCGCATACCGTCCTGAATGCCGTCGATCGCGGTAACGGGAACCTTGCCGGCGAGACCCTTGGCCTTGAGAGCGGTGATCCCACCGATCGCCATGTCGTCGTTCTCGGAGACGAAACCGTTGAGTTGGGAGCCGTAACGCGCGATCCAGTTCTCCATCAATTGCAGACCTTCGGTTCGTTTCCAGTTCGCCGTCTGCATCGACAATACGTGAATGTTCGGGTATTTCTTGAGCGTTTGATTGATGCCGTTGGTACGATCGATCTGACCCGAGCCGCCGATCGGGCCCTCGGCGACGACGATGTTCCCCTTCCCGTGCATGAGCTGCGCCAGCGATTCCATCTCGTCGGCGCCGGCCTTGACGTCGTCGGGACCGAAATAGCCGGTCAACGCGTCGCTCTTGATCGATTGATTCACGGCGAATACCGGGATACCGGCGGCTTTCGCCTTCTTGATCTCGGGATCGAGCGTCGAGGAATTGACGGGGTCGATAATGATCGCATCGACGTGTTTGCCGATGAAGTTGTCGATCTGCGAGATCTGCGTCGGAACGTCGTTGTTCGCGCTCGACCACAGCACGTTGACGTGATCGACTGCAGAGATGCGGTTGACGCCCTGCTGGCCCCACGAGCACCACGACGACATATCGTACACGGTGATGCCGACTGTGAGCCGTTTCGACTCGACGGCGTCGGCTCGCACCACGGGGGCAGAACCGGCGGCGATCGCGAGCGCGATCCCTGAAAGCGCGAAAAAGCGAAGATTCATAGTGGTCCTTTCACTTTCGGTTGACGAGCGCGTCGATCGCGACGGCTCCGATGATGATGGTTCCCTGGATCGAACCCTGGTAGAACGGGGAGACGTTGAGCAGGTCGAGTCCGTTGCTCATTATGCCAAGGATAAGCACGCCGGCGAGCGTCCCAAGCAGCGTACCGCGGCCGCCGCTCAGACTCGTTCCACCGATGACGGCCGCTGCGATCGCGGTCAATTCATAACCTTCACCGTTGCTCGGCAAGCCCGCCGTCGCGCGCGACGCGAGAACGGCTCCAGCGAGACCCGCGAGCATGCCGCTCAGCGCGTAAACGGCAAGTTTCACGGTTTTCGTGTCGACTCCCGAAACGATTGCCGCTTCTTCGTTTCCGCCGACCGCGTAGACGTAGCGCCCGAAACGCATGCGCGTCAAGACGACCGCGAACACGATAAACGCGCCAGCCGTAATCCAAACCGGATACGGGATGCCGAGCAGCGCTTTTTGACCCAGTGCGAGAAATTCGTTCGAGAGGTTTGAGATCGGCTGACCTTGGCTAAAGACGAACGCGAGACTGCGAGCGATCGACATCATGCCGAGCGTGACGACGAACGGCGGGATGCGCGCGAACGCGATGAATGCGCCATTGAGCGCGCCGAGTGCTAAGCCTGCGAAGATCCCAGCGATCAGCGCTTCCGTAAAATGTGCGGGACCGGCGTCACGGGCGAAGAGCGCCGCGACGATTCCGGTGAAGCCGACTAGGCTGCCGACGGAGAGATCGATGCCGCCGGTCAAGATGGTTAGCGTCGCGCCGATCGCGAGCAACCCGTTGACGGAAACTTGCAGAAGAATATTTTGGAAATTGCCGACCGTCAAGAAGTTCGGCGCGACGATGGAGAGCACGACCGCAAACAAGATCAGTACGAAACCGATCGCATATTTGACGATGAATCGAAAGGCGCCGATCATGCGGCATCGCTCGCAGCGGCAAGCGTCATGATCGCCTCTTGTGAAAAACGTTCCCGCGAGAGGATGCCGACAACGCGTCCTTTGCGCATGACGATGACGCGGTCGCTCAGATTCATGATCTCGGGAAGCTCCCCCGAAACGAAGAGGATCGCGGCCCCTTCACTCGCGAGTCGCCGCAGGAGTGCATAGATATACGCTTTGGCGCCGACATCGATGCCGCGCGTCGGCTCGACTAACAGATAGATCTTCGGGGCGGGCTCCGACAGCAGCCATTTGCCGATAACGATTTTCTGTTGATTGCCGCCGCTAAGCGTTTCAACCGGCTGTTCCAGAGAGTCTGCGCGCACTGCGAGCTGCTCGACCATCGTCGCCGCTGCGTGCCGCTCGGACCGTTTATCGACGAATCCACCGGATGAGAATCTCGCGAGCGACCGTAGGCTCAGATTTTCCCGTACGCCAAGCTGCGGCACGATCCCCGAGCGGCGGCGATCCTCGCCGATGAACGCGACGCCGCAGCGCATCGCATCGCGCGGGGCTCGCACCGTCGTGCGGATTCCATTGAATTCAACGCTGCCGGCCGTCGCGCGGCGTAAGCCGAAAACCGTTTCGAGCAACTCGCTGCGTCCGGATCCCAGCAGCCCTGCCATGCCCACGATTTCGCCCGGCATGAGATCGAACGAAACGTCCTGGAAGTCGCCGGTGCGCGAGAGTCCGCATACCGAGAATGCTGGCACCGTCCCGGGTGCAATCCCCTCGGTATGTGCATCGGCGTAATCGTAGAAGTCGCGGATATCCCGGCCGACCATTAACTTGATCAAACGTTCCTCGTCGAGGGAAGACGTCGGTTCTTTTGCGATGAGCTTTCCGTCGCGCAGCACGCTGACCTCATCGGCCATAGCGTATAACTCTTCCATCTTGTGCGTCGTGAAAGCGACAGCGATGCCGCGTTCGCGCAAGCGCCGTACGAGCCGGAAGAGGCGTTCGATTTCGCTACTATTGAGCGACGAGGTCGGCTCGTCCATCAACACGACCGAAACGCTGCGCACTGCAACGGCCTTGACGATCTCCAGCAATTGTAATTGCGCGGTGCTCAACTCGCCAGCGAGCGTGCGCGGATCGACATCGAGCTCGAGCTCGCCGAGCAGCTCACGCGAGCGCTCGATCATCAATCGGCGATCGACGAATCCAGCCCGCCCGAGCTCCGAACCGAGGAAGAGATTCTCATATACCGGCAGGTCGCGTAACGGCGTGAGTTCTTGGTGAATCATTGAAATTCCGGCGTCCAATGCGGCACGCGGTGTCGCAAACGTAACGCGTTTGCCTTCGAATTCGATCGTGCCGCCATCAGGCCGATACACGCCCGCTATCAGTTTGAGCAGCGTCGACTTCCCTGCGCCATTCTCGCCGGCTAGCGCGTGCACGACGCCCGCGCGTAGTTCGAGATCGACACCGCCGAGCACCGGCGGCCCGCCAAATCTTTTTTCGATCGAACGCAAGGCGATCCGCGGCGATGTGGTATGTCTATCGTCGATCGACGTCATCGCTTACGATCATGCAAGTCTGAAGAGGAGACAATGTTTTGCGATTACACAGTAAAGTTGCTGTGATTACGGGGGCCGCCGCTGGGATTGGCCGAAGCGTGTCGTTGCAGCTCGCGCGGGAAGGTGCGGACGTTGCCGCTTTCTCCCTTGAAGGCGATCACGACGGACTTCGACGCGACGTCGAAGCGACGGGCCGACGCTTCGTCGCGCGTTTCGGAGATGTGACCGATGCGCAGACGGTCGAGGCTTTCGTACGTGAGGTCGAGGGGGACCTGGGCCGCGTCGACATTCTCGTGAATAATGCGGGCATCGTGATAACGGAACCCGCACTTAAAACCACGCTCGATCATTGGTCGCGCACGCTCGCCGTAAATTTGACTGGCCCGTTTTTGTTTGCCAAAGCCGTCGCGCCAGGTATGATCCAACGCCGGTTCGGCCGGATCGTGAACATGTCGTCGCAAGCAAGCGTGGTCGCTCTGGATGAACATCTGGCGTATTGTACGAGTAAGGGCGGCATCAATTCCCTCACACAGGTGCTGGCACTTGAATGGGGACGTTACGGTGTCACGACGAACGCCATCGCGCCGACTGTTGTGAATACCGCTCTCGGTAAGCTGGTGTGGGGAAAACCCGCAAAGGGCGATCCGATGCGGGCGCAGATTCCGGTCGGCCGTTTCGCGGAGCCTGAAGAGGTTGCGGCAGCCGTCGTCTACCTTGCAAGCGACGATGCGGCGATGATCAACGGACATGTGCTGCGACTTGACGGCGGCTATACTGCGCACTGACGGCGTCTGGCGAACGCGGGCGCGATGCGCCCGCGGAGGTTGCCTTCCATGCACGTGCTACTCCTCAAAGCCGCAACAGTTCAAACCGTTGCAATCAAGCGCAACGTAACAAAGTTGCCTGACTTCTGTCAAATAGGGCTGACGTTACACAGGGAGGAGGAGGACGTGCGAAAGCGGCGTAGCCACGAACGTTGGTGCCATATTCAAAAGCTCTCAATCCTCAGCGCCTTGCTCTGGCAAGCGTCCAGCTCCGCCGACTGTCGCGAGCGCGCTCCATCTACGCCGGCCGCCGCTTTGCGTTTGAGCGCAAAGTACGATAGTCGAAGTAGATCGACGGAGATATGGTGCAAAAGCGCCGTGAAGCGCAGCTTCGGCTGCGCCACCGCTTGTTGCCGTATGCGGGCAAGACCCGGTGACACACTTTCCCGGCTCTAAGTCCGGCGCGTGCTGGTCGCTCTCGCATTCCTCTGAGGACTTCGCGCGGTCATACTGTTGACAGCGAAGTCCTGGTGGAGTCGCTGAAGGGTCAATATATCGATACTGCTCTAAGCCTAAATCTGTCGGTCGACGATCTGTGGGAAAGTCTGGATCTTTGTCTTTCGATTCGCGAATCAGCGTTCTGCCGTTTGGTCGCGCATGGCACGGCCGCCGAACATGGCGTCGTCCCAGACTCGATGCAGATCGGAGGCGGCTCGTCACGTCCCATCGCGGCGACGATAGGTCTTTGCGACGGCGAGAAATTAGCTTTGTTTGTGCTTGGCACCGATGGAATCTTCATCCGTTCGTTCGGCAACGGTGCGTCGCTCGCCAAACGGCTTTTGCGTAATATTGAGTCCTGGAATGAAAGCTCGCGTCCGCGTAATTCTGACCTATTGGTCCGCGCTTATCCCGCAACTGGCGTTAACGAGTCTCAGCTGGCCGGCGATCCGAAGCGCATCAGCGTTACCTACAACTCGGTGCGGTCCGCGACGCGCGTCGCACCGCGCTCGCGCACGCGCGCCGCGGCCGTCCACGGGGAAGCTACGACCTCGGCCTGCAGCGGCGCGAAGTGCTCGATTTGTTGCTCGCGGGCGAAACGACAAAAACGATTGCCGAACGGCTGGGCATCTCCGTGCGCACGGTCAAATCTCGAATCGCCGAAATCCTCGAAGTGGAGGACGTTTCGAGCCGCGCAGAATTGCGTGCGCGGAGGTCGGACTTGCGGTCGCGTATTCGGGTGCGTGAAGCCGGTTAGCGCCGGCGGAACCCTCGTGGCGATCGAAGTCGAGCCCGGCTTTCGAGACGAGAACAACTTGCTTTTCCTAGTCCCGCGGCTTATGCGGCGATCGTCATAGCAGACGCATCGGGTACGCTAGCGTGCTTGTATGTGTCCGTGCGAACGGCTAAATATTCCGTAATTGCAGCGTAGCGCAGAGCGCGAGATCGATATTCCGATCGGCTCGGGGCATTGGCGCGAACCGGATTGTTGCTCCTAAAGCGACTGCGAGGCGCAGTTCCAATGCGGCGCGTGCAGTAGAGTCATCCGAAGACGAACGTAGGGCGTACATCGAGTAAGAGAACTACGATAAGGAAGGAACGCATGCTACACATCGCTTCAATGCTCGCCCTCACATTCGGGCTAACGGCTCCGAATTCACCTTCAATGCAGATACCTGTCGCAGCGGACTCGTCAATGTCCATCGTGATGACGGCGCCCCGCACATCGAATCGTCCGCGTATGCCGGTTCCGTCGGCGGAGAATGAGCCTCGGCGAGTCGACGTTACGCCCTGGCCGCGGTATCTTACGGTCGCACAGGAAGAAGATGCCTGGCACGCCCAGTTGGAAGCCACGTTTCACATCGATCACAGCGGCTAACGCCGACAGAAGCGTTACGGCACGACCGAGCGCTCCGGCCATGACAGGCGCTCGCACGTTTTCGCCAACCCGAAACGCTTTGCCCTGCGGGTCACTTTCTGCCAACGAGATCGATGAGGGCCGACATTCCGGCTGGCGTACGCCGAACGCGTGCTGTAGCAGCTCGCGTGCGTACAAGTTTTCGAGCGACGACGGCCCTCCGGTCTGTACTCGAGCTGCTTGGGGGTGAGGCCTTCTAAGAGTAAGATTCCGCCGGGTATCACAGCCGCGCGGATGTCTGCAAACATTCGCTCGCGCTCGGCGGCGCTCGCGAACTGCGTAAAGATCACTGCGATGACGGCGAAGGCCTCGATCGGCCACTGCCATAGCGTCACATCGACGAGTTCCGTCGTCAGCCGTACGTCGCGCGCGAGCGCCAACGCTTGCGCCTTCAATCGTGAGATCGGTGAGCGACGTACGATTTGGACCGTGATCGATCCCAACTCGCCCGCCCCCGCCGACGATCAGTCTGCTTCGTGTCGCTCCCCGCGCCCGTTTGTTGACGTCGAGCCGATCGAACAAGGCGTGTTTTGGTCCTAGTACGAAAAATTTGCAACGCTTGCTTCGCCGGCTGATTCTGTAGGCGCTTTCGAGGTGGTCTTGATACGAACGTGGCGTCCGTCCTTGGGATCGATCGTAGCTCGTTGATGGATGCAGATATCATCGTCGTCGGGGCCGGAAGTGCGGGTCTCGCAGCAGCGCTATGGCTCGCTGAACGATCCGTACGCGTGATCGTACTGGAGGGCCGCGATCGCGTCGGTGGGCGCGTGGAGTCGCAATATGTCGGCTCCGTGGACGTGCCGGCTGAGTTGGGTGCCGAATTCATCCACGGCACAGCGCCCCAAACGTCCGCGCTGCTGCGTGATGCCGGCCTGGCAGACGTCGAAACCGGCAGCGTGTCGTGGGTGTGTGCTCCCGACGGGATCCTCCGGTCCGTCGATGACGACTGGAGCTCCAGCGAGATCTTCGAACTCGCGCGTTTACTCACCGAAGACGAAAGCGTCGAAGCGTTCTTGCGTCGTTTCGAACACGATCCGCGAATGCGCGAGAAGGCGCAGCGAGCGCGGGCGTTCGTCGAAGGGTTTGAAGCGGCCGATCCCGCACTCGCGAGCGTGCGTGCGATCGCCGACGAGCTTCGAAGCGGCATCGACGCGACGACTTCGCGGCCGGTCGGAAGTTACGCGCCGCTCTTCGAGCATCTGGCTAAGAAGTGCGCGCGTGCCGGCGTCGATTTTCGACTTCACACGACGGTCGAGCGCATCGTGTGGAAAGCGGGCGACGTGACGATCGAGGCGCGTAGCGATAACGGTGACGCGTCCACGTTCCACGCTCGCGGCGCCGTCATCACCGTTCCGGTCGGCGTCTTGCGTCAGAGCGGACGCGCGGTGCACATGTCGTTTGCGCCGGCGCTGCCGGCGCAGAAGCAGGCGGCGCTTCGTGGCCTCGAAATGGGCTACGCGGTGCGGGTGGCGCTGGCGTTTCGCACACCGTTCTGGGAACAGGTCGCCGGCGGCCGCTACCGTGATGCGGCATTTTTCCGATGCGAAGGGCGCGTGTTCAATGCCTTCTGGACGCAGGTGCCGCTGCGCAGCCGAACCGTCGTGGCATGGGCCGGCGGGCCGCGAGCGACGGCGATGGACGGCATGTCGGCGCAAGAACGCATCGATCGTGCGCGCGACGAGTTTGGAGCGATGTTCGAGCAGCGCAATCTCGCGCGCGAAGAATGCGAAGGCGGCGTCACGCACGATTGGTCGAACGATCCGTTTGCAAGTGGCGCCTACAGCTACGTCGTTACCGGCGCGGGCGTCGCGCGCGCATCGCTAGCAGCGCCGGTCGATGAGACGTTGTTCTTTGCCGGCGAGGCGACGTCGACCGACGGTCAAGGCGGTACGGTCAGCGGAGCGTTCGAAACCGGAATGCGAGCTGCACGCGAGGCTGCTCGGGCGCTCGAAACAGCGGACGCACCGTCACGGATCGTGCCATGACCGTGCGCGAGATCGGCGAACTGCTCAGCGTGTGGCATGAGTTTTACGTCATGATCGGTTCTGCGGCCGCAGCGCTCACCGGCTTGATGTTCGTCGTGATTACGCTCATCCGCGACGACAAGCGCGGCGCATCGGAAGATGGCGTTTCGACGTTCAGCACGCCGACGGTCGTCCACTTCTGCTACTCGCTGTTTACCTCGGCGCTTATGCTGGTGCCGTTTCGGTCGCTCGTACCGATCGCGATCGTCTCAGGCTTCGTCGGCGTGGCCGGATTGTTCTACGTCCTACGGATCGCGATTCGCAGCTCCAAGTTGGAATCGTATCGGCCCGACGCGGAGGATTGGGCGTGGCACGTCCTCCTACCGCTCGTCGCGTATGGGATGTTCGTTACGGGTGCGATCGCGATGCACGTAGCCCCTTCGGTATCGCTCTACGCGCCCGCAATAGCGGTGACGTTATTGATTTTCATCGGTATCCACAACGCATGGGACGTCGTGACGTTTCTGGCGACGGGCAAAGCCGAGGCGTTGCCCGATCCTGCAGCCAACGCCGGCGCGTCGGAAAGGAAGGAGTGACGGCAGCGGCGCCGCCTCGTTACATGTTCTCAGTCGACAGGTGCAAAAGCCGCAACGCGCATTATGTCGTTTGCGCCCACGCAGGCGCCCCGAGCGAGGCCCGCTGCACGGCGATGCCGGTCGACGCCAGTAGTCCGAGCGCGACGGCGAGTGCCGAAACGACGCCGCCATGAAGGACGAGGGCGCCCCCAATGACGGCTCCCAAAAACATCGCGCCCAGCGCACTCGCGCGGCGCACTGCATTGCGGTTCGTGCCCGTTCCCAAAAACGATTCCGAGGCGAACGCCGTCATCGTCAGCGTAATAACCGTGGTGGTGAGGTCCGGCACGGCAACAGCTCGCGCTGCAGCATTCTGTACGCCCATCGCGAGCGCAAGCAAGACGACTTGCGCGTACGACACGGCGTTCGCGCTGAACGCGAGCGGTCCGAACGCCACGGCGAGGGTGGCGAGAACGAGCAAGAATTCGAGCGCAATGGCGGCGGATAAGATTTGCCCGCGATGCGAGCCGAAGCGGGCGCACATCCGTCCACCGACCGCGGAGCCGATAGCGAATGTCACGATCGCTACAACCGAACGCTGCGGTGCGATGTCTCCCGTGCCGGCCGCCGCGAATCCGAGAAAGACGACGTTGCCCGTCATGTTCGAAACAAACACGTGCCCTAAGCGCAGGAAGCTGATCGCATCGACGAGTCCGGTCACGACGGTGAGCGCGAGGAGGAGAACCGGTAGCGGGCCGTGGCGCGGATCGTTGACGAGCATCGCCGCTTCCTTGAATAACGGTACGGTAACGGCCTTCGCCCGATTTTTTTCTTTTGATGGCCATTCGTTCACGAGCATCGGCGGACGCATCTGGCTTTGCGCTTACTGAGGTCTTAGGGCGACCTTAGACGCATCGGTGGCCTAAAGCATTACCGACGGTGCGCCGTGAATCGACGAATATGGCTTGGCCAACGTCGCCGGGCCGTTGAGGAAATTTGCCGTTTACGGGGAAGTATTTAGGGTGGAAAATAAGCCGAAACAAGCTGACGCCGATGTCGTGATGGTCAGTGCCGGCGTTATGAGCGCGACCTTGGCGTCGATCCTCAAAGAACACGAGCGAGAGAAGCGATGGGACCGTCGATATCTTGCGAGCGCTCAAAGTCATCTCGCCCTGCCCGAAGGTCGTTCGCTGCGATTACGAGTGTTGTACCGTGCTAGCCGTACTACCCGACTTAACTAGAGTCCACTCGTTGCTTGATCGCTTTAGCTTTCGCACATGAAGAAGTCACCTGAACAGCGTAAGGAGCTTGGCTCTTTCCTAATGAGCCGAAGGGCACGCCTTCAACCGAACGCAATAGGGCTGCCTCAAGGGAATCGTCGCACTCCCGGGCTCCGTCGCGAGGAAGTTGCTCTCCTCGCAGGCGTCAGCGCCAGCTGGTATACCTGGCTCGAGCAAGGACGCGACATTCAGGCCTCGGCCCATACGCTTCAGCGGGTTGCGACCGTGCTTCAACTTAGCCGTCCCGAGTCCTCATATCTCTTCGCGCTATGTTCGCTTGAGCCGCCTTCCGTTATGGGGAGCGATGAGCTGAGCGACGGGTTGACATTGCTCGTGCAAGCGCTCGATCCAATCCCGGCATACATTCGCAACCCCCGCACGGATATTCTTGCCTGGAACACGGCAAGTGACCTGTTCGTCGATTACGGCTCACTGGAGCCTCATGAACGTAACACTTTGCGACTGATGTTCCTGAATCCGCACTATCGAACCCTGATCGTCGGCTGGGAGCAGCTGGCTCGCGGCTACATTTCGATGTTCCGCGCTGCCCGGGCCCAGGCGCAAGATCAGGAGCCGTTCGACAGGCTCATCGAGGAGCTTTGCGTGTCAAGCCAAGAGTTTAGCGAGTGGTGGCCCGATATCGACGTAACGGAATTCAGTGAGGGCATGAAAAGCCTTCAGCATCCAAAAGCTGGGCGAGTCAATTATACCTATATGGCCTTGTCGCCCGAAGGGCGACCCGATCTTTCGCTCGTGGCGTATATCTTGCACAAAGTAACGTAATAAGTTGAATGCAGATTCCGAGGAGTATCTATCATCGGATAGGCACACGTCTTGCACCCGTCTTCCGAGTTGTATGATGGCTTAGTTTTCAACGAAGCTGATTAACAAGCACGGTCACACTTATGCATGAACATGTGCTTGCGAAGCAGGAGACGGTCATCGCCCCGGCCAGCTCGTGTCGACGCAATCTCGCTTGAGGCCACCCAGGCCAAACACGGTCGAGCGCTAGATGAGAAATGTGTCAGTTCTCATGCCAATGTCTACTTCTCTGAATCTTCCGTGCTTGAAGGGCCGCCGACAATGGTTTCCATGGTCGCAATAGCGGCGGCATAGTCATCTTGGCCATGCTCTGCCGCCGCCAACGTGAACAACTGTGCGCCCGCGGCCATCGTGCCCATCGGTGCTTGTCGACGGTTAGCGTCGGCTAATAACAGACCCATGTCCTTGGATAGTAGGCTCGTCGGAAACTCAGCCGGGTACGCGTTGTCTTTGGCCATATCCAACTTGCGCCGATGGTGTTCGGACACAAGAATTAAATCTTGGAGCGTCTCGATCATGGTCGTGCGTTCCAGACCCGCCTTGACGCCGTACGCCAAGCCTTCGGCCAAGGCCGCCGTACCGATCGCCATTACACCGTTGATGATGTACTTCATCACAAGCCCTTCTCCGATCGCACCGACATGCACGGTCTTTCGGGCTATCACATCGAGGATTGGAGCGGCGGCTTCAATGTCGGCCGATTCCCCGCCCGCGAGGACGACCAGCTGACCTTTTTCGGCTTGCGGCGTGCTACCCGACACGGGCGTCTCGACGAAGCGCACGCCTCTTTCCTTCGCCGCTTTGGCAAGCTTCTGAGAGGCTCCAACGGAGACCGTACTCGTGTCGAGCACGATGAGCCCGTCACGTGCGCCGGCGAGGAGGCCGTTATCTCCCCAACTCGACTCGGTAAGCGCATTGTCAGCGGGAACAGAGATGATGACGACATCGACCGCCCGCGCGAGATCGGCCGGGCTCGCTACCATGTCAAAGCCTTCAACAGCCTGTCCGTTAAATTTGGGATCGTATGCGTTTACCTGATACCCCGCGTCGCGTAAACGAGTGGCCATTCTCTGTGCCATAGCTCCGAAGCCGACAAAACCGACTCGCCGAAGGTTCGACGCCGTCTGTTCGACGCTCATAGCTTCAAGCCGCGGCGGCTCTTCTTTATCTTCGCTTGAAATCCAAACATTGAGTGCTGGTTCTCCTCGTGACAGTCTTTAGGATGACGCAATCTGGATCAGACTTTCTTGATCCAGACCGTCTGGGCGTTGGTGAATTCGCGTACGCCGAAGTGCGAAAGCTCACGGCCATAGCCGCTGTTTTTCACGCCGCCGACAGGGACGCGAGCGTTGGAAGCCGAGTAGCCGTTGACGAAGACGCCGCCGGTTTCGAGCCGGCGCGCAATGGTTTGCGCGCGAGCCAGGTCGGACGTCCAAAGATTGCCGCTTAGACCGTAGTCGCTACGGTTTGCGAGCTCGATTGCATGTTCGAAGTCTCGCGCGCGCGTCAGCGCCGCCACAGGGCCGAAGATCTCTTCGTCAAACGCGGCCATTCCGGGCTCCACATTACCAAGCACGGTCGTCTCGTAAAAAAAGCCCGGCCCGTCCATTACGTGTCCGCCCGCAAGCAACGTTGCGCCGGATGCGAGCGTACGCGTGACCTGGTCGTGGATGGTATCGCGCAAGTCACCGCGCGCTATCGGGCCGAGGTCGGTCGCCGCATCAAACGGATCCCCCACCTTGAGCGCCCGAGCAGCACTGACGAACTTCGTCGTATACTCTTCCGCAATCGGAGCTTCAAGAATAAAACGCTTCGCATTGATGCAAATCTGCCCGCTGTTATTATAGCGTGCGAGAATACCAGCGTTGACGGCCTTATCGATGTCAGCGTCAGCGAGCACAATAAAGGGATCCGCCCCACCAAGTTCGAGCAGCGAAGGCTTGATAAATTTGCCCGCTTGCGCGGCGACGGCCGAGCCCGCTCGTGTGCTGCCGGTCACGCTCGCGCCCACAACGCGGCGGTCTGCGATGATGCGGGCGATGCCCTCATTGTCGGTGTTCAGAATCGAAAGCAGTCCCTTGGGCAAGCCCGCTGCCTCCCAGGCGTCGCTCATCATATACGCTGAACGCATCGTGTTGGGCGCGGGCTTTAAAATGAAGCCGTTTCCCGCTAACATGACTGGTACGCAAGCGCGAATCGCTTGCCATAACGGGAAGTTCCAAGGCATGACGCCGAGAATCGAACCGAGCGGTAGGTATGAGACGTAGGCATGGTCGCTGCCATCAACCGCTACCTCTTCATCAGCGAGAAACGCGGGGCCGTGCTCGGCGAACCACTCGGCGCTCTCCGCACACTTTTCGATCTCGCCTCTTGCGTCCCGAAGAGGTTTGCCCATCTCGGCGGTGATCACCGGCGCAATCTGGTCGCTGCGATTGCGGAGCGTCGATGCAAATCTTCGATAAACGTCGGCACGTTCGGCGAGCGACAATGCTCGCCAATTTGAAATGCCGCCCTCGACTGAGTCAGCAACTGCTCGATCTCACCCTCGGACTGGAGCGGAAACCGCTCGATCAACTCGCCCGTCGCGGAATTTCGCGACAGCGAATCATTTTGCGTGGAGCTTGGCACCCTTAATACTTCTTTCTAAGGCTGTGGGCGCACGCTCTGTGCGTGCAGTAGATTCGTGAGGTCTGCTTTCGTTCCGAAACGACGTCACGAGGCGGCATCTCGGCCAGTCATCGGCGTGATCGATACGTCAGGCAACAACTTTTAAGAAGCCGCATTGAGACGGCCTAATACCGGGGGCGAGGGACAAGAATCGCCCGTCTCAAAGCCCCCAATTAGTTTTTCCTGATTATTCGGATACTGGAGTTTCAGGCGTCATCTCATACGATTTTTGAAGACTGGCAGGTCGAGTTCCGAGGCCGTCTGTCACTTTCTTACTCCAAGGAGCTTCAATATTGCTCTTGGTTTCAGCAATCATCGATTTAGGCTCTAAATTGCGATAGCTACTTATCTCCCCTGCGGCAACTGCGGTCATCGTAGCGTACACCGCTTCTGGGGCGAATTGTGCTCTGGGAAAAGCGAGCTTCGAGTAGTCGAAAAGTCTTTGAGAAGCGTCGTCATCCCAACTCCGCCACGTGTCGAATCCTCGATCGTTGAAACCGGTCAGGAAAGGCCCCGGGTTAACGGTTGCCACCTCAATTCCGAACTCCTGGAGCTCCAAGCTCATGGTTTCCGCAATTGCTTCGACGGCGTGTTTGGAAGCTGCGTACACACCGGTAAACGGATTGACGTTTAAGCCCTCGCGGGAAGATACCCATACGATTCTCCCCGTACGACGCTTGACCATCTGCTTCGCGATGCCCTGAGTCAAGAGCAGCGGCCCAATGACGTTGACCTCAAATTCGTGCCGCATGTTATCTGCTGGAATGTCGACAACAGACCCGCCTTCTAAGACACCAGCATTATTGACGAGTATATCAACATCCCACACGAGCGCTTTTTTGCGATCTCCATCAACCGTTACATCGAGTTTTTCGACTCGAAGCTTAGCCCCTCGCGCTGCAGCGTCACGCTTCAACGTCTGCACCTGCGCGTAAATTTCGACGGCGGCAATAACGTCAAAACCCTTTTCCGCAAGCCGCATTGAAACCTCACGACCGAAGCCCGAACCTGCCCCCGTGATAAGTACTGTTTTCATGTGTTCTTTCTTCTCAAGTGTCCCCCGAGACGCAAGCCGGACAAAAACGTCCTGTCGCGTGATGAACTCTCTGCCATAGCTAGCCTGGAGTGTCGCGTAAGCTTGCGAGAATTATTGTAGCCACGCGAGAGAACTTCGTATACTGGCAATTTTCGATCATGGGATCAACGATCCATAGGATAAAAGCTCCCCCGCTCGGCGAAAGGTCAAGCCCCACGTGTCAAGCTGAGACGGTACCAGTAACCTCCAAGATTTAGTGAGCTACTGGGCGTGAGAGGACGATACGTCATGGAAACCACAGCCGTCAACGGCGTAGCTTCGCGATCGGCACAATCGA
>JAABUX010000692.1_pt1 | contig 55354 bp, 31 predicted proteins | sample 5561851 | NCBI WGS metagenome assembly JAABUX01 (sample SAMN10711883, study PRJNA513361) | rock metagenome | isolation source: Antarctica rocks | place: Antarctica: Victoria Land, Richard Nunatak red sandstone | collected 2016-01-03
TCTAGAGGAAATTAGAGTAAAATAAGGATAGCCCCTTCGTACGAAAGGAGTTGGGTATGCTAACCCCTGGTTTACCTGTTGTTTATCTGCCGATTATTAACTAAAAGGTATAAACTAAAAAGGTTTATAATTTAGATAAAGAAGTGAGAAAAAAACAATAAACTAAAATAGATGAGTCCAATAAACTAGATAGATGAGGTATATTCTTTATATTACCGGATGTTACTTACACTTAAGTAAATTTATAGGATAGGCACGGCAGGAAGGCTATGTTAGTTAAAGATAAATGCTGAAAACATATAGGCATGAAGCTTACCTTAAGATACTCTTAAATATATGTAGTTTAACACTACGATTTTTTATCCTAACTGGATAAAATTAATAGGCTTTAGCTAAAAGAATCTTGACATTTTTAGGTATAAAGTACTAATTTTATTATATACTAATTAACACACATATCGCAATACTATTTAATCTTTTAATTTAAACATGTATAAAAGCTTTTAATCCTTTTTGGGGGTTTTTATATCTAAATTTAAATTTTTCTTGCATAGCGCTACCCAAGTAGCCTCGGCTTTTATAAAGGATAAAGAGAGGATAGATAAACTTTAAAAATTAAAGCCCGGTTAGCATAAAAGTAATGCAACCGTTTTGTAATCGGTTGAAGTAAGTGCGATACTTGCACGGGGCTTAAGCCATTTATCTTCCATTACTATGGACTAAAGCCCGAATAGACATAAACACCTAATTTTTTTTAGATTACGAGCCTTGCTATAGGGTTTAAATGTTTAACTGCGTAACTACTAAAAACCTTAAATGTAACCTGGTAATGCTACCCCCTGTCAAAGTCCCTGCAGGGACTTTGTCAAAAAGGAAAATAAAACCTTTATTAAATATACTAAGTTAAGTCAATAGGTAAATACCTTTGTGATATGCTACAGTATATAAATATATTTTTTTTTTTTTGCTCGCGTAGCCCTACAAAAGTGCTATGCGAGGCAAGGGTTGTTTTAATATCGGATCAAATAAATTATAAAGATATATAAGTATAATTTAAATGCGGGTTGATGTAATAGTAACATAACTAGCTCATGTCTAGGATATAGGGGTGCGAATCCTCTGTCCGCATATTTAATATCATTAAGGCTATAGCTTAATTGGTAAAGCAAGCTGCTCATGATAGCTCAGATGAGTGTTCGAGTCATTCTGGCCTTACTATTAACCATTAAAAAATTAGACTAGACTAGACTAGACTAGACTAGACTAGACTAGACTAGACTGCTACGCGGGTAGGCCTACCCGCTAACATGGAGATATATTTGCACGCTAAACCATTTTTATAATATGTTAAACCATATAAAAATATATTAATCCGAGTGCTGGAATTGGTAGACAGGACAAATTTAAGCTTTGTTGGTGTAAACCGTGAACGTTCAAGTCGTTTCTCGGATATGTATTTTATACTAACTCCTCTAAATAGGTTATTTCTACTAGCTAGCTAAATTTTTCATTAAATATTATGATAAGTACCGCGGGCTACGTACTGAAAAATTCAGTAAATGATACAATTATTCTACTTATATCCATTAATGCTAATTAGGATGCACTAAAACAATTGATATGTTGATAAAACCCCTATACATAGATGAGTTTATATTATTTAAAATAAAATCTAAAGAGATTCCTCTTTAAATTAGTGTATAACATTTATAAATACTTCATCGTTTATCTGCGTTAGGGTACCCCTCCCGCTTCGCACAATAGCTAACTCTTATATTTTATAAAATATAGGGTAAAAGGGGATATAGTTTAACTGGTAAAACTGCGATTTTGCATATCGTTATTTCAGGATCGAGTCTTGATATCTCCATTTTTTTTATTGCTATATAAAAACCTAGAAAATACTAATGCATATAACCCTGAAGTAAACATTTTTTGTAAAGTCAGTAAAAAGATTCCAAAATAAAAATATATGTTTGTATCTAAGCTTTAGCTTTTAATTTTATAAAACTTAAAAAGTATATAGTATATACTTTTAATCGTAACACCAAAGCAGCCATATAATTTAAGTTAAAAAAGATCCTAAACTATAAATCTAAAGCAAAACAAAGCAAAGCAAGCAAGCAATAACAATAGAAGAAAGAAAGATAAAAATTTTTTTCCTTTTAATCTACCTGGCTACACCAGGCTACGCATCGCTTTTTTTTTAAGCAAAAAAAGCAAAACATATTAAAAAAATGATATAAAAATCTAAATTTTATAATATATTTGCTAGACCGTGGGGTTTATATATTTATAAATATAGAGATAAATTATATAAAAATAAATAAAAAAAATATTTAATATAGCTCAAGAAGCTCAATTGGCTGAGCGGAACTCTGAAGATGTTTAGGTTATAAGTTCGAATCTTATATTGGGCAATTTTAATTAAAGATCTAATCCATCGGATTTCTTTTATTGAGTTAAGTTTTTATCTTTAATAACAAATTAAGGTTTATTTACACTCAGCTATTAAAAACTTAACTTAGAAAATAATTTATTTTTTTTTATATTATTGTTTAATAAAGGTAGTGATGGGGTTTTTAGCCATGATATTAATAGTAATAAATAGGTGTGCTGAAATTGGAATACAGGTTTCACTTAGGATGAAAAGGATTATTACCGTGCAAGTTCAAGTCTTGCCACCTATACAGATTTAACTATTATAGTTAAATATAAATATATATATATGCACCATCCAAATATCTCTTTACTTTGTATTAATATTACTACATGTCCATTGTCTACTTTTATATTTAAATTTATTTTTAAGTTTACCTAGAGCTTTAAATTTAGTATTGTAATTATTAATAATATAAAAACCTTATAAATTACTTTTTTTCGGTTAAATTAGCTTTATTATTTGTTACTCATCAAGTATGTATTTATAGATCTCTAGCTAAAATTTTTAGTCTTGTCTTAGTATCCTTTTGCATTAGATACTTTTTTATGATGTTTGATGTTTGTTTAATATGTAATGTACTTTTATTTGGAATATCTAGTATTTATTGTATTAAAAGCGGTATTTTTATAAAAGCTTTTTATCTACGTTTATACATACCTAATTTAGATAAAAATATTGCTATAAATGTTTATAACTTTTTTAAATCTATAGGTAATCAAAAAATTACAATGGGTGGTTTTAATTCAAAAGTTAATTATAAAATAGCTTATGATTTAAAGGTTAATAAACCTATTGTGCTTTTTTTGGCTTTTGATAGACGTACGTAGATAAGTGCACTTATTAATCCAGATTATGCAGGTCGCAATTGCCCTGTTAATCCCGATAACCTTCCAAACCCTATTGGTCAAAATCCAGTTAATGTTAAATATACTAACAATGTAATTAATCTTACAAATTGTGACCTTAGATATGGGTCGGATTATAATTTTATAATTAATATCCTGGGTCAAGATAGTATTCGAGCTAAAGGCTACATAATAGGGGGGGGTGCGAGAAACCGACCATATGCTAGCAATTTGGCAGACGCTATGGAAGTTTTTTTATAAAATCTAATAAAGTTTCTTATATTCCACCCTTGGAACATAACGCTACACATTTGTAGTGACTTTATTAGAACAGAAATACAGCACGGCAATACTAATGATATGCACAATAATACTGTAAGAATAAGGATGCACTAATAAAATGCTAAACAAACCTTGTTTTATTAAATAGTCTAAGCGATAAGTTAATAGTATAAAAATAAAAAAAAGAATAAGTAAGTGTAAATATTCTAATAATAGTTATTACTGTTTGTTACAGGATTCGTTTTTTGTTTTAGAGATATAGTTATTATTGGCTTACTTGGGGTTTGCAGGCATAACAATTTACACAGAGTTATTGTAATAAGATATTTTTTAAAAATTATCTTAAAGTAAAATTATATTTAATGAATAGCTTAGGGCTATTTAATTTAAAATCTTATCTGTATAAGTCATAATTACCTTATAAATTTAGTTAAAGGTTATTTAAGATTAAAAATTAAAACTATAACCTTTAAAACTAAATACGTTGTAGACTAATCGGCAAGTCATAAATTTTTGGTATTTATTAATGAGTGTTCGAATCACTCCAACGTAAAATAATATTTTGTGTATAAACAAATCTCTTTTTTGTTTAATAACCTAAAATATAACATATATATTAACTTTATTGTGTTATAGGGTAAATCATAAATAAACCTTTATAAAAGGAAAGGAAAGGAAAGGAAAGGAAAGGAAAGGAAAGGAAAGGAAAGGAAAGAAAAGAAAAGGAGGGTGTAGTTCAAGTGGTAGAACAACTGTATGTGGAACAGTAAGTTCTCTGTTCAAGCCAGAGCGTCCTCCCTGAATTCTTTTCTTTACTAGAATACCACCTTTTTAATTAATATTTAAAAAAGCAAAGTAAACCTTAATCTTTTTTAGTTTAGTTTATGATTTTTAACTATATTAAACTGTGAATCTTATTTTTAATTTAACTAAAATAGTATTAGAAAAGTGTAAAAAGTTTTTATTTAATGTAGGGTGTAGCAACCAGAGTGGATAAAAATTAAATTTTATTTATTTTCTATATAAATTAAATTTTGCACAGCTTTAGCGTAGCCCGGTAGAAAGTAAACAACATTCCTTTTCTCGCTTGTGTAGCCAGTGCAAACTATAAAAATTAAAAGTTACTAAATAGTAAAACAGGTTAAATAAAAAAAATAGCCCGGATAGTTCAATTGGTTAGAACATTAATTTCATGCATTAAGAATGAGAATTCGAATTTCTCTCCAGGCTAATCTTTTATTATTGAGTAGATAAGTATATATTATCACTACAAGCTTTTAATCAACGCCTGAAAATATTTATAAAAAAAAAGATTGAAGTATTTGCTTATAATACTAGCTCTATGCATAAAAAAATAGCGCACTCGTTAAGTAAAAAAGCAAACAATAATAATGGAGTAATAAAAAATAAGCAAACATGCAAAACAATAATATTTTAGGATGTATCCTCAAAATAAATTTTAAACCTCAGATTTGAACATATGATACAAGCTGCAAAAATTATTGGTACGGATTGGCTACAACAGGATTAATTGGTGCAGGTGTTGGAATTGGAATAGTTTTTGGTGCATTAATATTGGGTGTAACTAGAAACCCCTCATTAAGAGGTCAATAATTTTCATATGTAATTTTAAGGTTTGCGTTTGCAGAAGCAACTGGATTATTTGCTTTAATGTTAGGGGTTTTTATTATTATATCTGGCTTAATTATAAATATCCTAAAAAATATCCTATAAAAAGTCTTAAAAATTTAAAATCTAAAAATAATATAAATTATTAGGGTTAAATTTTTACACATACTATAAAAGTAAATAGAAATCCTTTAAGTGTACATAGTATAGTTCGTAAAAAAAAAATAATAATAAAAAAAATAGGTATATATGCAGGAGTTAATAGTGTTAATAATAAATTATATGTTGGTAATGGAGATCCTTTATATTTAAGGTTAAGTGAGTATATCTGAATGGATATCTTTTATCTCATACCAATCTATAACTAGAGCTTTATTTCGATACGACTTAGTAGCTTTTCTTTAGTTATTTTTGACTACATGATTCAAAAAATATTATTTATTGTTGCTTAGGTTAATCCACCCATTTCTGGCGGGTAAAGGTAACAGAGGGGTGAACAGTAAGGTATTGATATCTTGAAGCCTAAGTATAACACTAATCTTATAGGAGATAGTAAAAAGATATAAATATAGTTAAGAAAAAGCTAGGTGGCTACATTAACCTAAAAAATCTAGTGCAGTATCATGTTTTATATACTAAAAGATATGAGAACTAATGTAATAAATGAAATGAAAATATTTTAAGTCTATATTTGCACTTAGTAGGGTATTTTTAATATTATATGTAGCTTAGTCTTTCTTAAAAAAACTTTAAATACATAAACTATTAATTCATTAAGGTTAAATAAGCTTTTTGCCTCAAATTAAATTAAATTAAATTCTCATTAGCTTAATGGTAGAGCAAGATATTCCTAACATCCAGATCAAAGTTCAAGTCTTTGATGAGAAAATAGTTTATTTCATCTATCTATTTATGGTTTATTATCTGCTTAACTGCGTAGCCGCGTAGCCGCGTAGCCGCGTAGCCGCGTAGCCGCGTAGCGCTACAAAATGCTAAACTCTTGCATAGCGAGCGGGGTAGCCTCTACGCTTTTTTTGGTAGCAAAACCAAAACAATAACAAAACAAAATAAAAAGCTTTAGTGGCATATTTCATATGTAAGTCATATTTAATTTTTTATATCTATAGCGGACTTTTAAAGTTCAAAATTAAATAATCTAAATATAAAAACTTTTTAAATTGGGATATCTTTTAAAATCATTAGTAATTGAAATCATAAACTAAATATAAATATTTTTTTTTGTTTTAAGTTACAGGGATATTGTAGATGGTTCTACAGTTTGATTGCAGATCAAAAAAAAGAGGTTCGATTCCTCAATATCTCTAACTAAATTTTTGTATTTAAGCATTTCATCTTGCTTTAGCCCTAGTCTAATTTTTAAATAGTTTTTATATTATAATTTAAAAGTTAAAATTTATATACACTAGTTTTAAATAAATCCAAACTAAATGTAATTTATTCTTTTTTTTTATTTCGCATAGCGGTTACGCCCCAGTTGGCCTAGTGCTTAGTCCCCCCCCTCTTCCGCCTTTTTAGGGTAAAGTAAGGTAAGATAAGGTAAGGTAAGTGAGGTCTCGCTTTATAATAAGGCGTAAGGCGTAATGCGAAAGGTTTTAAACTTATAAAGTCTTTAAAGCTTATATAAATCTATTAATAAAACAAAATTTAAAAATATTATCCTCATAAGTTTTAATAAAAACCACATAGATATGTGTGGTGTTACAAAAAATCGCTTATTATGCGATTCTGATGGAAATTTCGATTTATATATATATATTTTTTATGTTACTTATGTTTCTATTATTAACACCTATGGTAGGTATTTTTATTATTTCAACAGGTATATTTGATGAGCTATCCGCTATAAATATAAAACGAATTAAAGTTATTGCTTTATCTACATCAATAGTAAACTTATTTGTGTCATTAATAATCTTTATATTATTTGATTTTAGTAGTAATCAATTCCAATTTGTTCAAGAATACCATGAAATAAGCAGTTTTGATTTTTATTTAGGTGTGGATGGTTTATCTATATATTTTGTACTATTAACTACTATGATTATACCTATTTCTTTGTTATCTAATTGAACTTCTATTTCAGAAAACGTAAGATCATATGTGATAATTATTTTGTTACTAGAAACATTATTATTAGCAGTGTTTTTAGTATTAGATATTTTATTGTTTTATATCTTTTTTGAGAGCATTCTACCACCCTTATTTATACTAATCGGGTTATTTGGATCAAGTAATAGAGTTAGAGCGAGTTTTTACTTATTTTTATATACACTGTTAGGATCATTATTCTTATTACTTTCTATTTTAACTATGTCTTCAATAATGGGTACTACAGATTTTGATGCATTATACAAAACTAACTTTAATTACTCTACTCAGTTATTTTTATTTTATGGTATTTTCATAGCTTTTGCGGTTAAAACCCCTACAATATTTTTAAATACTTGACTATTAAGAGCTCATGTAGAATCACCTTTAGGTGGTAGTATTATTTTAGCAGGTATAGTTTTAAAATTAAGCCTTTATGGTATACTTAGATTAATCTTACCTTTGTTACCTAAAGCTTCTATAGATTACACATATATAGTATATCTTATAGGTGTTATTACTATAATCTATGCTAGTTTAAGTACTTTAAGAACTATAGATGTTAAAGAACTTATTGCGTATTCTTCTGTATCACACGCAGCTGTTTATCTGTTAGGAGTATTTAGTAATACAATACAAGGAATAGAAGGGGGAATTACTTTAGGATTAGCCCATGGTTTTGTTTCTTCTGGTTTATTTATTTGTGCTGGAGGTGTTCTATATGACAGGTCTTCTACAAGATTAATTACATACTATAGAGGTATAGCGCAAGTGATGCCTTTATTTTCTATATTGTTTTTTATACTCTGTTTAGGTAATGCTGGAACACCCTTAACATTTAACTTTGTTGGTGAATTTATGTGTCTTTATGGTACTTTTGAAAGATTACCTTTGCTAGGAGCTTTTGCTAGTTCTTCTATAGTATTTTCTGCAGCTTTTACTATATTTATGTTCAACAGAATAGTATTTGCAGGTGCATTTTCTAAATATTTCTTAGTTAATATACCTGACTTGAATAAACGTGAATTCTATATTTTATTAACATTAGTTGTATTTACTATTTTATTAGGTATATACCCCGCGCCAGTTTTAGATGGTTTACATTATTCTGTGTCATCTTTAATTTATTACGCTCCAGGGTTTTAATATATATTTATATTTTTATTTTTATTAGTTGCGCATTGCGCTTTGCGCAAAGCGCAACGTAATTAAGAGTAAGAGTAAAAATACACATAAAAGTCTTATAATGGATATGAATAAAACTCTCATTAGCTTAATGGTAGAGCTGGATACTTCTAATATCTAGATCCTAGTTCAAGTCTGGGATGAGAATTTACACCATATTATTACAAAGTATAATTATTAAAAACCTTTTTTTTCATAAATAATGTATTTTTTTAGCTTTATTACTAATTTATGTAAAAATCATTAAATTACCCAAAAAGTCATGTTAAATTTTAGGGGCTAACCAGGCTAGCGCTACCTCCGTAGTAGTATATAAAAATTTTATTCAGGATTTACTTAGTATATAATACATTGGTAATATAATATATTGCAATATTTGGTACATGTCTTGCTATACTACACAACCCTAGTAATTTTTTTTACCGCCTAGCGCTCTTTATGGCAACGCGCGCTACACGCGTTGCTACAAAAATATCTTTAAACTGTAATATTACACTTTATAATCCATTAGAGCAAAAAAATAAAAGGTACCAAAGATATTTTTCCGGCTCTTACTTGCTTATTTGGCATTTCATAACATTTATAAATTACCTTACTTTTTATAAGGCGTTGCGCAAGAATAATTTTTACTAAGCAAAACAATTTTGTGCTAAACTTTATATTCCTTACTCTATATTGGAACACAATTGGGTTTAGTTTCTCACACATTAAATTCTACGTTTGCACATTAAGCCGAATTAGCTATTACTTATGACTTAACCTTTTATTTGGTTTTAACCTAAGGATCTTCCATTTTTAAATAAGCGCCTATTAAGTATATGCAATACTCTAAAAATTGGAACATAATTAAAAATAGATAAAATATTAATCTTATAGAGTTATACGAGATCTAGTATACTAAACTACCTTAGCCTTCAAATATAGAGATCCATATCCGGGGTCGAATCTATTATCGGTTGCAGTAAATAAAAAACTATTTACTGGCAGTATTGTATTATTATAAAGATATTATCCCTAATAATTTTTTAAATAATTCCGGGAGAAACTTTTAAATAAAGGTAATCTTTCTTTATTTATTTTTTTTTATTTTACTACTGTCGATGTATGTTTGTAATACTATTTTGTAAAGTCATAATAAATAAGAATTCCCCCCGTAGGTGTGAGATAGAGGTATATGTATCTTTTTTTTTACAATAATCATTTAATATTAAAGAATATTGAGAGTAAAAATCGTGTAAGTAAACAATGCCGTCAAATTTCTGCTAATAATAGGGGGGGGTAGAGACTAGTAATGTATATAAAGAAACTCTTAATCTAGATTCTTCACAGCATAATCTAGATGTATACTTGCCACCTTTTTATGGAAATACTAATAATTAAATTCTTCCTCTAAGAATCAATCTTAAATTAATCAAAAAAGTAATTTAGGTCCTAATTCAGATAGTACTATAGACGGTCAACATACATATATAGAACAAAGGTATCGGTTAGGTAAACTGCTTAATTAAGATTGAGGAAAACATAGTTTGAGTCGAGTCGAGTCGAGTCGAGTCGAGTCGAGTCGAGTCGAGCCCGAGAAATTATATTACAAATAGTAATAATCAAGCTAATGATCAATTACTCGTAATAATAAAATCTTAAACCATAAAACTAGCTTAAAACTAATATATAATCCTTAATCTCCAAACAATAAGTACAAAAAAAAAATAAAATAAAAATTAATTTTCTATTTTTGACGACTTCCAAAAAAACTTTAATAATTTATAAATTATTAATCTTTTAATATTCTAACCTTAATTTAACTTTTTATTACAGGGTTTTACATATCTATTTTTATATTGCACATATAGAAAACCGGTAAAAAGGGTATTTTTTTAGAAAATAAAGATATATTTATTTTTAACCTAATAATTTCTTAATATAAATAATAGCTAATGTAAATGTTATTTACCTTTAAGAAAATTAGACTATTTATTTTAAAATGTTATATATACCAACCCTAATCTCTATCTTAGAAGTTTTATTAATTACTGTTCCTGTTTTATTAACTGTAGCGTTTGTAACTGTTGCTGAGAGAAAAACTATGGCTAGTATGCAAAGAAGATTAGGGCCTAATATTGTAGGTCAGCTCAAATTCAATATTTCTTTTAAAAGGTCATATCATAGCTCTAATGATGGTAAAATAATAAGTGAATTATATCGTAACCGGAAAGCCCCTATTAAACCTTTCGAAGAAAAAGTTGTAAGTGTATGTAAAGATTTACTATCTTTAACTTCTCTTGGGACATTTTTTAAGGATTTAATTGGTAAAGGCGGGATCTATATGTTTACCTATAAAAGTAATCCTAACATTTATTATATAGGGAGAGCTAAGGATTTCCAAAATAGATTTAAAGCTCACCTTAATATTAATTTAAAGGATAGATTCCATGTTTTTGCTAATTCTGTAGGTTGAGATAAATTCGAATTATCTATTATCGAAATTTGTAGTCTAGATATGCATCGAGAAAGAGAAAACTATTATTTACAGAAATACTTACCTTTGTTAAATACTATATTTAAAAGTAATTTAAGTAATGCTCAAACTTATGATTCTTTATATGAAATATTAAAAGTTAGAAAATTAGAGTCAGACTTTAATAATAAATATAAAGGTATCTCTATTTATCTTTACCGGTATGTTAATGGACAACTTAGTGCTAATCATAATACATTTAATAGTATTAATGAGTTATCTAAACACTTGGGTATCAGTAGAGAAACTATAAGCATATTTTTAAATACATATGTCCCATTTAGAAATAATATATTTCTAACTGATGTAATAGAATATACTGATATTGCAGAGAAACTCGTTAGTGATGCTACACAAGGTTTAGAATTAGACCGCACTATAGCTAAAAAGGTATGAATGTACTTTATAGAGGTAGATAATACTGTAATTAAAACTACTTATGAATCTATAGGTGCAGTAGCTAAAGCATTAAATGTACAACATACAATTATAAGTAATCACCTCGATAAGTGGATTATTGGTGGTATTCAGGGCAATTACTTATTTAGTGCTGAATTAAATACTTTGGAGTTAGAAAAATTAATGGCAATATCTAGATTAAGAAAACATAATAACTTAAAAGTATGAGCTTATGATGCTTTAAGATTAGAATTATTGTCGTACCCTTTTAGTAGTATGCAAAAAGCTGCTGACTATTTTAATGTAGACTACAGATCTTTATTAAAGCACTTAGATACTAAAATAGCTTCTAGGAAAGGAGGGAAATTAGTGTTATTGTTTAGTAATGAATTAACCAAGTTAGAAAAAGAATCATTGTTAAATAATGTTAAAAAAGCAACTAATGAAACTACTCCTATATGAGTATATAAAATTGCTGATGGTGAATTAATATTAATAGATAGTAATAAGCCTACATATAGTTCTAAATTCTTAGCATCTAAAGGTTTAAAAATAAGTATTAAGACAATTAGTAAGTATTTAGATTCCAATAAAAGTTATAAAGGGTTATACTTTTATAGTGTATCTAAAGGGGCCCCAAGCCCCCGCTACGCGTAAATAGTAGTTTAAATATTTTTGGAGGGTAAAGAGTAAGAATCTTTACTAGGCCTGAATAAGTGTTAAAAGCTCTCATTGAAAACCTTCAAATTGCGGGAACGCCCTAAAGCAATTTCAACCAAACGAATATGGTAACATAATTTGTGGCACAGGTAATGACTCGTGGTATGGTAAAATCGAAATTTATTTCTGAAAAGAAAATGGGCAATCCGCAGCCAATCACCAATACTTATTTACAAGTAAGGGTGTGCAGTTCATCGACTAAACGGAGGTTGATATTAACTATTTAACCTATCGGCTCAGGACTAGGATAAATATCCTAGTCCTGAGCCGAAGGGTGGTTAATATTTAAAATATAGTCAGACCTTACTCAAAAGAGTACAGGGCTATTATTTTATAAGGATATCTTAAGAGATTATTTTTATAAGGTAATACCCGTTAAATGGATAATATTATTATTATTTAGGGAGAAGGCCCCTAACTTTACCTGTATTATAATAAAAATTTATAAATGGTTAAAGGGGGAGATTCGTATTATGGACTTCTTCAAGCCTTTGCCGATGCTCTTAAACTTCTCTTAAAAGAATATGTATCACCTAGTCAAGCTAATTTAATCTTATTTTTTTTAGGTCCTATAATTACTTTAATCTTTTCCCTTTTAGGTTATGCAGTTATACCGTATGGTCCTGGTTTATCACTATCAGATTTTAACCTTGGTATTCTGTATGTGTTAGCGGTATCTTCATTGTCTACCTATGGTATATTATTAGCAGGTTGATCTGCTAATTCTAAATATGCTTTCTTAGGCTCATTAAGAAGTACAGCTCAACTAATTAGTTATGAATTAATTTTAAGTTCTGCTATTTTATTAGTTGTTTTACTTACTGGTAGTTTAAACTTAAATGTAATTATAGAAGCTCAGAGAGCTATTTGATTTATAATTCCTTTATTTCCCATATTTATTATTTTCTTTATTGGGTCAGTTGCAGAAACTAATAGAGCTCCTTTTGATTTAGCTGAGGCTAATAAACAAATTATTACTAATAGAAATGATTTGGTCTCGTTAAAGACTGCTATATGCTGAAAACCTCTAATAACTAAGATACTCTAAGTATATAGTTTAAGTAAAAAAGCTTAGTTTTGAGCAATCAGCAGGAAACCAAATATATTTGGGGTTTTTAAACATTAAACTCTTATATCCACTAGGATACGTGTTTGTTTAAAAGATAGATCCCTACTATGGTTGGGATCCTCAGAGACTACACGCGGTCATTAAATACAAATTTTTGTATTTAATATGATATAGTCCATTATAATATTAATATAAACCAGAAATATGTTTCTATGCGGAATTTTGCTATAAATACCTTACCATTTAGAAGAAGTTATTCTACTCATTCAGTTTCACCAAGTCCGTCATCATGTTTACCTCCTCCTATTAAAATTTTTTATAAGTTAGAGGATAATGCTTCTATAATATCTTACCAAGGTTTACTAAAAGATAAAGCAGGTATTTATTGTTTTTTCAATACAGTTAACAATATGCAATATATAGGTAGCGCAAAAGATTTATATCTAAGACTTGTTGAGCATCTTTCGGGTAAAAAGTCAAATGTGGCGTTACAAAGAGCAATTGCAAAACATGGTTTAGATAAATTCCACTTTTATATCTATGAGTATTTTTATTATACTAATAAACTTATTAGTAATAAAGCCCTTACTGATTTAGAGACTAGCTACCTTGAAAAATTTGACTTTAAAACTTTATATAATTTTAAGAAAACCGCTACAAGTCTTAAAGGTTATAAACATACAGAACAGGCTATGGTAAAGATGTTAAATAGATTTATATCCAAGCATAACCAGCCTATGTATGGTAAACCCCATACGCAAGAAGCGAGAAAATTAATAGTTGCTACGCAAAAAAATGAAATGAGTAAACACATTCAGGGTATAGGTATTTATGACTTTAATTTAGTTAAAAAGTTTAAAAATAACGTGGAGTTAGCTAAACATATAAATATATCTAAAGTTACAGCGGGTAAATATTTAAAATCTGGGCAAATTTTTAATAAAACACATTATTTTAAGGTAAACAAGACATAAGTAAAGTATCCTTACACTTTTTGGTTTTTTATAATATATAATCGGAATCTGAACTAGTTAGTGGGTTTATGACAGAACATTCTGCAGTAATTTTTGTGTTTTTCTTTTTGGCTGAATATGCTAGCATCGTTTTAATATGTATATTAACTAGTATATTGTTCCTTGGAGGTTATTTATTAAATTTTATGCCTTTAATAGCTTCAATATTGGAATTTTTAGATATTTTATCGATTAATTTTTTAATTTTATTTAATAACATTGGATTATTAATATGAAAACTAGTTTTTTTTGACTATATTATTGATACCCCATATGATAGCTATATAGAATTTAATTTTTATAAAAAATATAATCTATCTATAATGGACGAAACTACACTATTTGACCCTTCGAACCAAGCTTTATTTAATGGTCTAATTATAGGAGTAAAATCTTGTATTATGATTTTTGTATTTTTTTGGGTGAGAGCCTCATTCCCTCGTATTAGATTTGATCAATTAATGTCATTCTGTTGAACTATATTATTACCTATAGTTATTGCCTTTATTGTATTAGTTCCTTGTATTTTATATAGCTTTGAAATAATACCTAGTAATATAATACTATTTTAAATAAACCTTTTAATTTTTGCATGTTATTTTGTATAAGTACTAAAACCAGTATGAAAAAGTCTTATATCTTTTAAGCTTTCTTTCTTTCCTTTCTTTCCTTTCCTTTCCTTTCCTTTCCTTTCCTTTCCTTTCCTTTCCTTTCTTTCCTTTCTTTCCTTTCCTTTCCTTTCTTTCTTTCCTTTCTTTCTTTTTTCTCGCTTTTATTTACAGCTTATAAGGCTATTCTTTTAGCGCGTAGCGCGCGTTGCCATATAGAGCGCGTAGCGCGTAGCGCGTAGCGCGTAGCGCTTAGTGTGAAGGTTTAGCTTTATAATGACAAGAAATTTCTAATTGTTAAATGCATATATATTTTACTAACTCTAACCTACGATTAAAAATAATCTTTATATGTTGGATATGCTATAGTAAGCTTAATCCTAATAAAATTTAACTATATTTAATTTAGAATGTTTTTTAATTTAGTCATTGCTTATAAAACCTCTCGGTAGTTATACATAAGCCATTGTGCACTATGATATACTAAACATAAGGTAAAAATGTAACGCTACGGCTACGCGCTACACAAGACAAAATAAATAATTAATCTTAAATTTACATCTATCCATTTTATTACTTTTTGGATTATTTTTCTAGCGTAGCATTAGGCGATTAATTTCCATTTTAAATTCTCATATCTTGTTTATTTTTTTTGTTACTATCTAATGCCCTAAATACCCGAAGAGACAGGTCAATCCTTTATTCAAGAATTACAATTTTAATCTTAATATCTTCTAGTATACTAGCAACAGATGCTTTGTACTTGACATACTTAGAAAAAGGTTTAGGTTTATATGGAGGTTTATTCCATTGTACTGCATTAACCCAGAATTTTCACATATTCATATTTTTTATCTCTTCAATAATTTTGATATTAACCTCGTTTTACCCAAGGAAAGTTACTGTTATAGACACAGATAGTGGTCCGATAACAATAAAAAGTGTTTTTTATATATTTTTTTCTAAATTAATTTATTATAAAACAAAAATAATTAACCAAATGTCAGAACAATTTAAAATAATGGAGTATTCTTTAATAATATTATTTATAATAATTGGTGCAGTTTTCTTAGTATCTACTAGTGATCTTGTTTCGATTTTTTTATGTATAGAACTACAAAGTTATGGGCTTTACTTGCTTTCAACGATATACAGAAATTCAGAACTTGCTACAAGTGGTGGTTTAACTTACTTTTTATTAGGAGGTTTATCCTCTTGTTTTATATTGTTAGGTGCTAGTTTGCTTTATGCTAATTCAGGAAATACAAACCTAGAAGGTTTATATGTAATAAATAACATAAGTGATGTCTCCCAAAGGCTGGAAAAAGATAAAATTTATACTGTTCTATATTGATATAAAGATTATTATATTAATTTTGCTTTTCTTATTATGTCTGTAGGCTTCTTGTTTAAAGTGAGTGCTGCACCATTCCACTTCTGAGCTCCAGATGTATATGATGCAATACCTACAACCGTGACAACTTTTGTGGCAATAGTACCTAAAATATCCATATTTGTTTTTCTTCTAGAGTTAGTACATTACACTAGCAAATCTTTTTTTTCATTCGATTTTAACTGGTCTACAAGTTTGTTAGTAAGTTCTTTATTGTCATTAATAATAGGAACTGTGGTAGGATTAACTCAATTTAGAATAAAAAGATTATATGCTTACAGTACTATATCACATATAGGTTTCATACTCTTAGCCTTAAGCATAAATAGTATAGAATCTATACAGGCTTTTATTTTCTATTTAATGCAATATACAGTTTCAAATCTAAATGCCTTCATTTTATTGGTTTCAATAGGATATTCTCTATATTTATTGATAAATAATAACAAAAAATTAGATAACCTATTAGATTTAAATAATTCACCTATACAATTAATTAGTCAAATAAAAGGATATTTTTATATAAATCCTGTTTTATCTTTAAGTTTAGCTATAACCCTTTTTTCTTTTGTAGGTATTCCCCCACTAATAGGGTTTTTTGCCAAACAGATGGTATTAAGTTCTGCCTTGGACAGTGGATATGTATTTATGACTTTAATCGCAATATTAACTAGTGTTATTAGTGCGGTTTATTATTTAGCCGTTATAAAACAAATATTTTTTGATAGACCCGAGTATGAGGTAAATCCAGCTCTAAGTGAGATAAAATTAAACGGTAATCTTCTTGCTACTCAAAAAGGAAAAGGTGAGAACACTGTAACATCTATGAAGAAACTAGATATAAATATTGAAAACATTGTATTATCCAGTAGCTTAACCACAACTATTTCTATTTTTACTTTTATAATCTTACTATTTATTTTTATACCTGATGAATGACTAAGTTTGGCTAATATTCTAGCTCTTATTATATTTAACCCTTAAATGACAAGTCAAACTTTTTTTTTTGTATTTATACCTCTTTTGTCTTTTATATTGTTAGCAGTTAATTTGATTTTTGCAAGTCATAACCCATATCCGGAAAAAGATAGTGCATTTGAGTGTGGATTTCACTCTTTTTTAGGGCAAAATAGAACTCAGTTTAGTATTTCTTTTTTTATATTTGCATTATTATTTTTATTATTTGATCTTGAAATTCTTCTAGTTTACCCTTATATTGTTAGTGCTTATAGTAATAGTATATATGGTCTAATTATAATGCTTATATTCTTCTTAGTTTTAACTTTAGGGTTTGCCTATGAATTAGGTAAAAATGCGTTAAAAATAGACAGTAGGCAAATGTATACTGTGGGTAAATATACACCTAATTATGCTACAACATATAGCGCTATTATACCAGGTATAGTAGGTTAATTTGTGTATTGTTATTGAAATTAAAGTTCTTCTGGCTATGCCGGATGTACCTATAAAATTACCTAGCTATTTTCTTAATTAAGTACTAGCTACACCTCGGTTGGTTTAGGGCTAAACGTGAAAACTCGAATATCATTAACGCTATAGAGTCACTACTCCTCAAAATGGATATATACCGAGTAACAATGAGATATTACTAAAACTTTTCAGCCTATTAACCCTTTTTCTACTACAAATACTACCCTGTATAAATACCTACTTATCAAAAATCAAATAAACCTAGTGACAATTAAACAAACATCTCTCACTAAAACTTTTTAGGTTACTAATTTTTCTAGACCCTGTATGTAGATAAATATACTAACTCTAATGCAGAGGATTCCCTTTGGATTCTTCTGTGCCCTGCTGTAGAGCCTTCTAATATAGAGGTCCTAAACTTTAGCATTATAATTTACATTTTTATAGGCTAGCGCTACGAAACGCTTCTAGACACTCTAATTTTTTCGCATCTTAATTAAACAGGATTAGGTTAAAAAAAGATTAAATTTTGCAAGTTTGTCAAAGTTATGTAGATCTGTACCTTAATGGTTTCACAAAGCTTATGGGTTTAACTCTGGTTAATTTGAGAGAAAAAAATTAAAATGCCATAAGGCAATTACATAACCACTTATAACTATCCTGCTAATCTAGGTTAAAACCCCGTTTTTTAATCTAGTGGTGTATTGCGTAGCGCTGCGCGATAAAGCAAAAAATTAAATTAAAACTTTAAACTATGGTTAGTATAAAGGTAGAACTAGATGTTAAGTACCTATAAATCCGCGTTCTAATTTATAATCGTGGGGGGGGAGACAGCGTGTAAATTATATATATATTCTCTAAGAAGTCATATTTCAAAATGTAAAGTTTTTAATAGTTATAATGCCTCAATTAGTACCATTTTATTTCATAAACCAAGTTATCTTTGGGTTTATTTTACTTATTCTAATGATCTACGTATTTTCAAAATATATATTACCAAGATTTGTGGCTTTATTTTTAACTCGTGTTTTTATTAGTAAATTCTAAAAAAAAATTCTAATAGTGTAGAATTTATAAAAATTAGGTTTAGACTTATTATAGGGATCTAACCTTATAACCTTGAAAATTAAGATCTCTAGTTTATCCGCCCACAGCCACAGACACAGCCACAGCCACAGCCACAGCCACAGCCACAGCCACAGCCACAGCGGGCCTAGCGCGTAGCGCCTCGATAAGTAGATAAATAATTAATTAATTAATTAATTAATTAATTAATTAATTAATTCCAAAGAGTAAGAGTAAAAGTTACTTAATAATAACTAGTAAGCGGTCTAATTATGATATTTAAACTCAAATAGTCTATGGCTAAGCTAAAAAATTTTTTAGCTTTTTCTGGTGTAGCAATAGCCAGGTAGCAACAGTAGATATTGTATATAGATATTATTAGCTTATAATAATAATAAAGTATAAGATTATATATTGCAACTTGAAGATATTTTAATAAATAAATACACAAAATTTAAAGTGAGATTTTCACACAGTTTTGAAGAAATAACTAATCCTTTAGATCAATTTGAAATTAGAAACTTAATAGGCTTAGATGCACCTGTGTTAGCAAACTTAAATCTCTCATTAACAAATATAGGATTATACCTAACCCTAGGCGCAATAATAGGTTTAGGCTTAAACACTTTTGCAACGAATTTCAATAAAGTTGTATCCAATAGATGATCAATTAGTCAAGAGTCTATGTATGCTACAGTACACAGTATAGTAATAAATCAAATTAATCGGCAAAAAGGGCAGATTTTTTTTCCGTTTATTTATGCCTTATTTATTTTTATTTTAATTAATAATTTAATCGGTATGGTTCCCTATAGTTTTGCTTCAACTAGTCATTTTATTCTAACTTTTTCCTTAAGTTTCACCGTAGTTTTAGGGGCAACTTTTCTAGGATTTCAAAAACACGGCTTAGAATTTTTTTCACTCTTTGTTCCTGCAGGCTGCCCTTTAGGTTTATTACCACTTTTAGTGGTAATAGAGTTTATTTCCTATCTTGCACGTAATATCTCTTTAGGTTTAAGATTAGCTGCCAATGTGCTCAGCGGTCACATGTTGCTCAACATTTTAAGTGGATTTACTTATAATATAATGACATCAGGATTTTTATTTTTCTTTTTAGGGTTATTCCCTCTTGCATTTATTATAGCTTTTTCCGGATTAGAATTAGCAATTGCTTTCATACAAGCCCAGGTTTTTGTGGTTTTATCTTGTTCTTACATCAAAGATGCTTTAGACTTGCATTAGACTACGTTCTGCTCAAATATAAATATAGGCGTGACTACGCCTATATTAAAAAAAAGGTGACACTGTAATAAAAATATATCTGCTAATAGTAGTAGAATAAATAGTAATCTAAATTATATAAAAATACGTTTAATATACGATTTTTTTTTTCTTCTATTGTTTCAAATCCTATATTAAATTATGCTAGTGCTCATATTGATAAGATAATTCGTTTGAAATATATTTATAGCAAATAAGATGTTTATGAACTAATTTAAGTAATCAAAACGTTATATAAGAAGTTCTGTCTTAGCGCTACGCTAGACCTAAAACGTAGCAGGGTTGAGTATCATAATGTAAATAGATTATTAAAAATATCTAATATCGGGATAAATAATCCGTTTTTAAATGATACGCACCGCTACATGAGGTATTATTATAATTTTTGATTAGCCAGTTTTAAACAATAATCTTATAATACTAATAAATAAAAAGTGGATATAAAACTTTGTGAAGCTTTGATAAAAGTACTAAAATCAGAAAAACTTTATGCTGTGCAGATAAATGGAATAATTTAGTATAACTACAATTTATACCATATACCGGATAAAAATACATTATCTAGCTTATTTTAAAAATAGATATATTTAGTAGACAAATCCAAAAAATAAAGAGCGTTTATCGCTTCTGAGCTCCATATGCAACAACCTATAAAATCTAATAATTTTTAGTTTAGTTTAGTATAGTCAATTTATAACTAAGTCAGATTAATTATTGGTTATATATAACACGAAAACCTTAATATAACACATTATATATAAATATTTAAAAATACAATGAATTTATCACTAATACTTTTTTTAATCGGAATATTAGGTTTTGTTTTAAACCGAAAAAATATAATTTTAATGCTTATTTCTATAGAAATAATGCTATTAGCTATTACATTTTTAATATTAGTAAGTTCACTTAGCTTTGATGATATATTAGGCCAAACCTTTGCTATTTACGTAATAGCTATTGCTGGAGCTGAATCTGCAATAGGGTTAGGTATTCTAGTAGCCTTTTACAGATTAAGAGGAACAGTAGCAATAGAATATAAATAATGTATTTAGCTATAATAGTGTTACCTTTATTAGGATCAATAGTTTCCGGCTTTTTTGGTAGAAAAGTTGGAGTTAGCGGAGCACAATTAATAACATCGAGTACTGTAATAACAACAACAATACTGGCGATAATTGCTTTTTTTGAAGTAGGTTTGAATAACACACCAGTATCAATTAAACTTTTTAGGTGAATTGATTCAGAGTCACTTAATGTATCATGAGGTTTTCATTTTGACTCTTTAACAGTAACAATGTTAATACCTGTATTAATAGTTTCTTCTTTAGTACATGTATATTCAATAGGTTATATGAGTCATGATCCTCATAATCAAAGATTTTTCAGTTACTTAAGTTTATTTACCTTCATGATGGTAATACTTGTAACTGCAAACAACTTTTTACTTATGTTCGTAGGTTGAGAGGGAGTAGGAATTTGTTCGTATCTTTTAGTAAGTTTCTGATTCACTAGAATAGCTGCAAATCAAAGCTCAATGTCAGCTTTTTTAACAAACAGAGTAGGAGATTGTTTTTTAACTATAGGTATGTTTGCTACACTATGATCTTTTGGCAATGTAGATTATGCTACTGTATTCTCATTGGCACCATTTATAAGTGAAAATATTGTTACTATTATAGGAATTTGTTTTTTAATTGGAGCCATGGCTAAAAGTTCTCAAGTTGGTCTTCATGTTTGATTACCTATGGCGATGGAGGGTTTAAAAAGGGCTCTCCTTAAATTTCACTATATGCGGGGACATCCTGTTATAAATTCTTGGTCCACTGTTTGTACGCAAAGTATAAACTTCGGAAAAATCCAAGAAAAGGGAAAATACGCAGGAAACTTTGACCTCGTCAAAGTTTGCTCAGAGACTACATGTGAAACAATTAAATTAGATGATAAGTTTAAATGATGATTTATAGGTTTTGTTGAAGGAGACGGATCTTTTATTATAAATAAAGATGGATACTTAGAGTTTAAAGTCACACAATCTAGTATAGATGCTCAAGTATTGTTTTACATAAAAAAACAATTAGGTTTAGGTTCTGTATCTTTACAGGATAAAACTAATAAAACTCATCATTTTAGAGTTAGAAATAAAAATAACATATTAAAATTGATTCATATATTTAATGGAAATATCGTAACCAAGTATAAGTTAAATCAATTTAAACTATGAATAGAAGGTTTCAATAAAATTTATAAAATGAATATAAAATGCTTAGATTCTAGTCATACATTAAATTTAGATAATGCATGATTATCAGGGTTTACAGATGCCGAAGGTTGTTTTACTTCTTCGGTACTAACATCCAAAGTTACAGGTAAAACGATAGTTACTGTAAGATACGTAATATCTCCAAAAGATGACATTGAGTTTAGTAAGAATTTAGCAATTAAATTAAATGGTTACATTACCCATGTTAAAAGTTACAATGGTTATAATACAGTAGTAAACTTCGGAAAGTTAGGTATTATTCTTAATTATTTACATAATAATTCTTTAAAAACTAAAAAACTTATATCATATCATAGATGATTAAAAATATATAAATTGGTTAAATATAAAAAACATTTTACTCCTGAAGGTTTAATACTTATTAGATTTCTAGCTAAACTTATTAATAAATAGTTTAATGGAAGATATAGTCCGAGCAATAACGTAAGTTATTGAGTATTTTCACCGTATTTGTACAATTAAGTATATAGTGAAAATCAACAATTATTGCCTACACCAGTTTCTGCATTAATACACGCTGCCACAATGGTTACCGCGGGTGTGTATTTATTAATGCGTGCATCTCCTTTAATAGAATATAGTTCAACAGTATTGCTCCTATGTTTATGAATAGGGGCTATTACTACAGTATTTAGTTCTCTTATAGGTTTATTCCAACAAGATATTAAAAAAGTTATCGCTTACTCTACTATGAGTCAATTGGGTATGATGGTTATAGCAGTAGGTTTGTCATCTTATAATATAGCTTTATTTCATTTAGTTAATCATGCTTTTTATAAAGCACTTCTTTTCTTAGGTGCGGGTTCTGTAATACACGCTTGAGCAGATAACCAAGATTTTAGAAAATATGGAGGGTTAAGAGCCTTTTTACCTTTAACCTACTCGGTTATGTTAATAGCTTCTCTTAGTCTAGTAGCATTCCCTTTTATGACAGGCTTTTATTCTAAAGATTTTATACTTGAATCAGCATATGGGCAATTTTATTTTTCTAGTACAGTTGTATATTTTATAGCAACTATAGGTGCAATGTTTACTACTTTATATTCAGTTAAAGTTTTATACTTAACTTTTTTAACTAATCCTGCCGGACCGGAGGTAAACTATAAAAAAGCACACGAAAGTGACATTTTTATGAGTTTACCATTAATTGTTTTAGCAATTTTTGCTATTTTTTTTGGTTATATCACTAAAGATATTTTTATAGGATTAGGTTCAGGCTTTTTTACAGATAACGGTTTATTTATACACCCTAGACATGAACTTATCTTAGACACAGAATTTGCAGTTCCTGCTCTATTTAAATTGCTACCTTTAATTTTTACAATTTTATTAAGCGTAATTACTATAGTATTATCCGAATTTTTACCTAAACTATTAATCCAGTTTAAATTTTCTAGATTTGGTTATAATATCTTTAGCTTTTTTAATCAACGCTTCTTAATTGAACTTTTTTATAATAATTACATTACTGATTTTATATTAAAATTGGGAGGTCAAACAACTAAGGTTATTGACAAAGGTTCTGTTGAGCTATTAGGGCCATTTGGTTTAGAAAAAGGTCTGCTTAATTTAAGTAAAAAAATTGCTAGCTTAGACACCGGTGTTATTACAACCTACGCTTTATATATATTAGTCGGATTAATTTTTTATATATTAATACCATACTTATCTTTAACTGATAATAGTCTTATTATTATAATACTATTTGGTCTAATTTCACTTACTCAAAGTAAATATAGTCCCACTAAACCTCGCGGATTTGTTACTTCACCTTTACAAAGTGGTGTAAAGGATACGGTAACAATTGTTATAGGTGGTATATTGCTGACTATACCTAGTTCATATCTTTCTAAGGTAAAAAATTTTGGCATTGCAATATTGTTAGGTATTCCTGTATTAAATACCATATCTTTATACTTTGTGGATAGCACTTCTTTAATATATTTAACCAATCAATTATCGGCTGAAATTTCGGGATTAAATTTATTATTATATAATTTAGCAGCTCAACTAGATCTTTATCCAAGTTATCTAAACCAGAATGAATCGCTTTCTACGTATCCTAGCCTGAATGGTAATATCTCGGATTTCTTGGATCGAATTAATTCTTTATTAGAGAGAGCTTCTAATACTGAAACAAGAATTATTGAATTAAATCCTGATTATCAGACTCAATTAGATGATATTATAGAACAATCTAATTCATTGCATGACAGATTTACATTTTTATTTGATAGATATGATTCTATGCTACCTAGGTAATTTATAATATCTTAAAAGTAAGTATAATTGTTAAACACCCTGAGCTTTACTTTGGCTACATAACAATTTATTTGGTTTATTTATACCTTAATCAGCCTTAAGGCTGATTAAGGTATGTAAAAAAAATATGAAGACATAGGCAACATTGTAGACTATATAACAGTTTATAGTTCTATTTAATTAGTCAGTAAACTCACGCTTTTAAAGGTAAAAAGACCCCTACAATCTATAACTATTTTATTATTAATAACATAGTGGAAAATGTACAAGTTATGCTCTATTCTATTTTGGATTATATAGATCTACTTATAACCCTATTAGCCAAATTTGTTGGTTACTTCTTTTATAGATTTTTCATTTATTCTACCTACCTATATAGATAGAGTTGACGACATAAGTGGGGGGGGAGATTATAGGCGATAGAGTATAACATATAATACATATAATGGTATTTTTATAAAAAAATATTAACTTTTCATAAATAGGTAAAGTAGTCCAGATTGAAAATGTAATCAGGCTATGTTCAGAGGACTTTGCTTAAAAGGGTAAAAAGTTACATAATAGCTTGCAGAAAATTTTTTAACTAAGTGCTAGACGGAGGAATTTTTAATAAAGATAAAAAATTTAATGGTATATATTTAACTTATTATTCAAATACTTAGCTCGAGGATCCTGTAAAGCTTAATGTAATTGATAGTACCCATTCTGTCATTATATGTGTTGAACTAGTTGATAGAAAGAGAGAAAGAAAGAAATCTTCTTAATATTAAAAATTATAATTAATAATAATTTAAGTCTGTAATACTTTGTAAAAATTATAGTATGGTTAAGGCTTAATGGTTAATTTTTGTTATTCATTGTCTAATCATAATAATTCCTCAAAATCCTTTTTTGTATAGTATAATAGTACAGTATACACTTATACTATAATTAAAAGGTATATTTAGTAAATTAATAATTTTTAAGTACTTTTTCTGGCGTAGCGCGTAGCCCATATGTTTAACTTTAAATTGTATTATTAGAGTGTTTTTAAACTTCAGATTAGTTTGTTAATAATCTATCAATAATATTATAAAAAAACAAAAATTAAGTAAATTTAAATAAATTTTTATGTATATATTTTTTATTGATTAAAAAAAAAGCATATATTCTTATAAAAATTCTGCCTCATAATCCGTGCACTCTGGGAAGAGTTGATCAAGTAACAAACCAAAATGATTCTCACGAATCATATAATAACACACAATTTCAAATATGAAATACAGAGAAAAAATCTAATATTTCCCTTTGAACAGAAAGGTGATTCTTATCTTCAAATGCCAAAGATATAGGGACATTATACCTAATGTTTGCCTTGTTTTCAGGACTGATAGGAACAGCTTTTTCTGTTTTAATAAGATTAGAGTTATCCGGACCTGGTGTTCAATATATAGCTGATAATCAGTTATACAATAGTATAATAACTGCTCATGCCATCGTGATGATATTCTTTATGGTCAAATACAATGCAAATAAGTTAAATGAAAATTTAAAGTTATCCTCTGTTAATGCAACTATAGGTGATAACAACTTTGATGTAAAAATTGGTAAGTATAATAACAGTAATAAGAGTAATAAAGACTTAAACCCTAAACATAAATATGTTAAAGTTTTAGTGGAAGACCCTTATAACAACAGAGATATAATACTTAAACTAACTAAAAGGTGAATAAAAAGGTGTTTATATCTGGGAAACTTTAGATGGTAAAAATATGTATGTTGGTCATTCTATTAATTTATACAATCGTATAAGTTCTTATTTTATGCCTTCTATACTTAAAACTAAAGCACGTAGAGTTCTTAGACACTTAAATAAACACGGCTTCAGTGATATAAAGTTGACTATATACATTATGTATATTGAATCTAGTATAGATCAAGTAGTAGCTTTAGAGCAACACTTATTGATACATTAAAGCCAAACCTCAATGTAGATTTAGTAGCCAGTAGTTCTGGTTATCATGAGCCAATGGCTCAAGAAATGCGACAAAGACTACGTAAAGAAAGAGGTACTCCTGTTTATATTTATGATGCTGAAACTCTTAATTTATTGCACATATTTGAAACAAAAACACATATGTATAATTCAATAAAGATCCATCATAAAACTCTACAGGATTGTTTAGATTTAGGTAGTTTATATTTAGATTATTTCTTCTTATCTATAGATTTGCTTGAAACTGCAAGTTCTTCACTTATAAACGAAGACCAAATAAAAGATTTAGTTAATGCTAAACGAAATATATATAAACTTAAACATCCTGGAGCCAAAGCTATACTTGCTGAATTTAAAGATGACGCCAGTAAAAACTTAGAGTTTGATTCTTTAAATAGTTTAGCTAAACATCTTAAAGGTGATCGTCAAGTAATTAGACAGTACCTACAAGAAAGGAAATCTGGTTATTATCGAGGAAAATGAAAATTTACCTACCAATCCTTTTCAGGTAATAAACACGACATTTAACATATATAATAATTTTTAAATAAAAAGGCATGGCCGGGGATGGTAGAAATACTATCCTTTATTTTCACTGTATGCTGGAATCCCTTTAGAGCTCTTAGAACTTGTAATACAAGCTTTCTTTTATGAAAAGCGGTATGATACAGTGACATTTTAAGAGATTAGGCAATCAGCAGGAAACCAAAAATATTTGGGCTTTTTAAGCGTTAAACACTTATATCAAGTAGGTTCCTCAGAGACTACACGTGAAATACCTTATTAAATAACACATTTAAAGGTAAAGATATAGTCTGGTCTTAATGAAAATTAAGTGAATTGCATGCCGGCAATGATTGGAGGGTTTGGTAATTTTCTATTACCGTTATTAGTTGGAGGACCTGACATTGATCTCTGATTTAAGAAGGTGTCGTGAGTCTAATCTCACTTAGTCGTTACTAATTGTGCCAACGACAAAGCGAAACACAAGTATACATAGCGACCGGACATGGTGAAAACGGTCAACAACACCTTAGTTGAAGACCGTCGGTGGCTAAGTACACCGCTACAGACTGGGTCACCTACGTATAGCTGAAATGCTTACGAATGTACAGTCGGAACTTAGAATCTTAAATTAAGATTGGTGTGTAAGGTTCTTATATTTAATCTATATCTTACTGGGCGTAAGGGTAAAATACTAAATATTAAATGTAAGTGAGTGTTCAGAGCATGAAAAAAGCACCTGTGGGGTAAGCCCACTTTAGATAACTAAGTTTGGGCATTCCCTAGATTAAATAATATTTCTTTCTGATTATTACCTCCTAGTTTAATACTATTCTTATTTGCAAATGGTATAGAGAATGGTGCGGGTACTGGTTGAACTCTTAAAGGAATTAGGGAGTTTTTTTATGGTGACATAAAAATAAGTAAACTCTTCTCAATGCGTGAACATCTTCAAGTATACTGCATAAACCCAGTATTACATGTAATTCACTACTCATGTATATTTTTAATTAATCAAACCCGAAACGTGGTATTAAACTATACGTATGTAAAAATGTGAATATCACGGAGACAATACGCCTGATTAGTAAGTAAACGTTTATTTACTAGTCATCAGAGACTTAACGAAGAGCATCTTAAGGAAAAAAATAATAACAGATCGTCATTTGAACAATGATTGGTTGGATTTACGGATGGAGATGGTAATTTCTCTATTACCAATCAGGGAAACAAATGAGGTTTAAGTTTCAAATTGGTTCAATCTAGATATAATTTAAGAGTTTTAAATTATATTAAAAAAGAATTAGGGGTAGGTTCTATTACCAGAGATGGTACAAAAGGACAATATTTTATAAGAGATAGAAAAGTTATAGAATCTATTATAATACCTATATTTGACAAATATCCTTTATTAACTACTAAATATTTTGATTATATTAAATTAAAAAAAGCTTTAGCTATATTAAACAATGTTAATTTAAGTAAGATAGATAAAAATGCTAAACTTTTAGAGATTAAAAACTCTAAAGTTGATGTTAATTATATATCACCTGCTTGAAAAAACGTGATTTTTCCGTTAACTACTGTAAATTCACTTAACAATGTGATGAGTAAAAGCTGATTAGTAGGATTTATAGAAGCAGAAGGTAGTTTTTACTTAACAAACAAAGATTCTAGTAGAATAGTGCATGGGTTTGGTCTAACACAAAAATTAGACAAAATTGTTTTACAAGGAATAGGTTTGATGCTTCATATTAATAATAAAGTTAGATTTAAAGAATTACATAATCATTACATTCTAGATACCACTAATTCGAGAGCGATTGAAAATATAATAGAATTTTTTAAGGGTACAATGAAGGGAATAAAATCTTTAGAGTATAGAATCTGAGCTAGATCTTATGCAAAAAATAAAGGAGATTACAATAAATTGTATAATATAAGAAATACTATTAGAAAATTACGAAAAAATCTGTTAGAAATACTATAAGATATTTTTTCTTAAGATGAAGGTATAGTCCGAACAGTAAAGAAATTTACTGAGTGTAACGATAGTTTATAAATAAGGAAAAATCAAAAATCATTATAAATGAAGTTACCAACACAATTGATATCCTCCATTATCCGGTATACAGAGCCACAGTGGACCTAGTGTAGACTTAGCAATTTTTGCTCTACATTTATCCGGTATAAGTAGTTTACTCGGGGCTATAAATTTCATAACTACAATATTAAATATGAGAAGTCCAGGAATAAGATTACACAAACTTGCCTTATTTGGTTGAGCAATAGTAGTTACCGCGGTTTTACTTTTATTATCTTTACCTGTTTTAGCCGGAGCAATTACAATGATTTTAACAGATAGAAACTTTAATACTTCATTCTTTGAACCAGCTGGGGGTGGAGATCCTATCTTATACCAGCATCTTTTCTGATTCTTCGGTCATCCCGAGGTTTATATTTTAATTATACCTGGTTTTGGTATAATTAGTACTACTATCTCAGCTAGCTCAAACAAAAGCATATTTGGTTATCTTGGTATGGTCTATGCCATGATGTCTATTGGAGTATTAGGATTTGTTGTTTGAAGTCAATGGTTGGCTTTCCATATCTGTGAAGATATGGTAATAAATTTCGCTATATGCTGGAACAGCTTAGTGTCTATGAGTACTTTTAACAGTGAAAATTTTATAGACTATGCTCAATCAGCAGGGAATCTTAGTTTTATATCTTGTCTTATTTTATTAGTAAATAACAAAAAACATGGTATAAAAGCTGAAAAGAGACCCTCAGAGACTACACGCGAAACATCTTTTAATTTTGACGAATATAGAAAGATATCGGGGAAAAATTCTTATAAAATATCTGACAATTGATTAACTTGATTTATTGGTTTTTCTGAAGGAGATGGAGCTTATCTTACAGGGAAAGATAAACGCCTTACATTTGTATTAACTCAAAAAGAAACTGCAATACTAAATCATATACATGAAACTTTAGGCATAGGAAGAGTTAGAACATATGGCCATTTTAGTCGTTACCATGTTGACGATAAAAAAGGTATACTTGCTCTAATAGCCTTATTTAATGGTAATTTGGTCTTAGATAAAAGAAAAGTTCAAGTAAAAAAATGATTAGGGACTCTTAATCTAGAACAAATAAACAACAATGTTCTTCCCTTATTGAATAATAGCTGACTGTCTGGGTTTATAGATGCAGAAGGTTGTTTTAATGTTACACTCTTTAAGAGAAAAGCCATGGCTTTAGGTTATCAAGTTAAATTAAGATTTATGATTGATCAAAAAGATAGTTTGGATAATATGCTATTTATAAAAGATAAATTAAATCTGTTTTTAACTCATAGAAGGCTTAAAAAAGGAGCTATTGGTACTATGCATAGGATAGAGAGTAATTCATTTGTTAAGGTGCCACTTATAATTGAATATCTTAATAAATTTAGATTGAAAAGTAAAAAACAAGAATCCTTTGACAAATGAGTAGCAGTTTATGAGTTAGTAAAAAATAAGGCTCATCTTACAGAAAAAGGACTTAGCGAAATTAGAAAGCTAAGTAAAGAAGTTAATTTAATTACAAGTGTTACTAAAAAAATTGGAGATAAGCTTAATTAAAAGATGAAGATATAGTCCAGAGGGTTTTACTCCTACGCACCACATGTACACAGTTGGTTTAGACGTAGATACCAGAGCATATTTCACTGCCGCTTCATTAATTATTGCAGTACCTACCGGTATTAAAATATTCAGTTGATTAGCGACTTGTTATGGAGGATCTATTCATTTAACACCGTCTATGCTCTTTGCATTAGGTTTTGTATTTATGTTTACTATTGGGGGATTATCCGGTGTTGTTTTAGCCAACGCATCGTTAGATATTGCATTCCACGATACTTATTATGTCGTGGCTCATTTCCATTATGTTTTAAGTATGGGTGCGGTATTTGCATTATTTAGTGCATGATACTTCTGAATACCTAAAATATTAGGATTAGATTATAATATAACATTAAGTAAAGTTCATTTCTGAATTTTCTTTATTGGGGTTAATGTTACATTTTTTCCTCAACATTTCTTAGGTTTACAGGGTATGCCTAGAAGGATTAGTGACTACCCTGACGCTTTTGCAGGCTGAAATTTAATAAGTAGTTTTGGTTCTACAATTTCTGTAATAGCTACATGGTTATTTTTATATATCTTATATGTTCAACTAGTATATGGTAAACAGACAAATAGATATCCTTGATTAACTCCTCAGTTTTACAGTGATTTATTACAAACTTTATTAAATAGAGCATATAATAGTCTAGAGTGGTGTTTAAATAGCCCACCTAAACCTCATGCCTTTGTTAGTTTACCTTTACAAAGCGGGTTATGTGGACATAGTCATTAAAACTCTTGCGAGCAATGTGCTATAAATCAAAAATTGATTGAAGATGCACATATAAAAGCTAGTGATTTTTCTCTTCTCCTGAAAAGGTTTCCAATGTGATACCCGGCTCAGAAATGGTACCTACAGACTGTGGATTAGGTGAGGTTAAAATCCTCATTCTGCTATTGCTTCTTTGGAAGATTCCTGTTATATTTGTGACAATTGCATGTTAATTATTTGCAATGATTTTTACCATTTAGCCCAGGAATCTATAGTTTTCTTTATATCTCCAGTATCGGTTATAGGTTTACTTAGGTTTTTATACTTAGTTTATGTTTTATCTCCGATTTTTAGATTTAAATATAGTTTTTTTTCTTTTTTAAAAAATAATTTGTGATCAGCTAAATCCCATATTTCTGTGTGATTATATTATCCTTTTTTGTCTTACTGCGTACCTACCTGTACACGATAATAAAAAAAAGTAATTCATGTATTATTGTTTGGATTTATTATAAAAAAAAAGATTTACATAACATGTAAATTACAAAAACAATCATTTATATTACTTTTTTACAATAACTTAAGGGTTTTCTATACTAATTACTTTATTTTCTGATGTAATTAGCCGCTATGAAAAATTTAATCTTTATATTTACAATGTTAAATATTTCTATTTTTGAAATAATTACTTGCGATGCTCCTAGACCATGGGGTATATACTTCCAGGACAGTGCTAGCCCTCAAATGGAAGGTTTGGTGGAATTACATGATAACATAATGTTTTATTTAGTAATAATCTTATTCGGAGTTGGGTGAATATTACTTTCAATTGTAAGTAATTATGTGTATAGTAAATCACCTATAAGTCACAAATATTTAAATCATGGTACTTTAATAGAACTAATTTGAACTATTACTCCAGCTTTAATATTAATCTTTATAGCTTTTCCTTCTTTTAAATTGTTATATTTAATGGATGAAGTTACCGACAGTTCCATGACTATTTTATCAGAGGGTCATCAATGATATTGGAGTTACCAATACCCTGATTTCCTAAATAGTGACAATGAATTTATTGAGTATGATTCATACCTAGTTCCGGAATCAGATTTAGAAGACGGGGCATTAAGAATGCTTGAAGTTGATAACAGAGTAATTATACCTGAATTAACTCATGTTAGGTTTATAGTTACTGCTGCAGATGTAATACACTCTTTTGCTTGTCCAGCTTTAGGTATTAAATGTGACGCTTATCCAGGAAGATTAAACCAAACCTCAGTTTTTGTGAATAGAGAAGGAACATTCTATGGACAATGTTCTGAAATATGTGGTATTTTACACAGTTCTATGCCTATTTCAATCGACAGTGTGTCGATTGAAAAATTTTTGTCTTTTTTACTTGAACAATAAATTTTAATTAAAATTCTACAATAAAAATAAACCAATCTATAGTTAAATCTGTTGTCTTACATTAAAATTTATAAGGTTTGGTGTTTTTTTAGGTTTATTTTAACCCTATTCGGGTGGGCGTTAAATAACACAACACTACACAATAGATAGTATAAGAAGATTGTTTTAACTTATAGAGTTTTAAGCAAAGTAATTTAAATATGTATAGTTTTTAGTTATGTTTGTTTGTTTGTTTGTTTGTTTAATGTGTTTTTCTAGCATAGCTGCATAGTGCTATAAATGATTTTTATATCTAATGGGATAAATTACAAAGAGAATAAGAGAAATATCTATATAGCGTAATCAATTAAATAAATAAAAGTAAAGATTGATTCGCAACACTTTATAAAGAGGGGTAGCTTAGCCGCTACGCAAAAAAATCTTTCTCTTTTTAAAGCCTCCCTCGCTACCCCCTACGCAAGGTAAAGTTATAAAATTTATTTGTGATATTTTTGGCTAAAGTTGTTAGTTAACTAGGAAAGTCCGGGGCTTTATAAATAGATTTATAAAACTTAAAGTTTTAAATAAACGGGTAAAAACTCTGGTATTAAGAAGAAAATATAAGTTATCTAACACAATAACTTAGATTTATTGGTATGGTATGACTGCGAACTAGCAAGCCTCTACAAAGTCTTAATTTAGGCTAATTAGCCAAAACAGAAACCGGCTTATTTATATCCAAATAATGTAAATTTTTGAAAAACTCTAAGCAGATATATTTCCATATACCTGCTATAAATTATTAGATAATAATTCTGTTTTTTAGCGCAACTGCATACCTTTACTTTAAAATTAACAACAAAAACAACAATAACAACAAAAACAATAACAACTAAAATCTAAATATTAAAGGTTTAAATTATATCTTAAATATATCGCGTACCTTACTATATATAAATAATTTTCTTAAAAGGTAAATCCTCTAATTTACCTTTAAATATTGGTTTACTTCTATATTGGTTGCCCCACTAACCATGACGGGGGCTAAAAGGACAACCCTTCCACTCGTAGTTAATAAGCCCTTTACATGACCAAATGTGTTTAGTATAAAAGAGATTAAATGAACTTTATATATGAGAATTTTAAAAAATCATCCTTTATTGAGAATGGTAAATGAATACACCATTGACTCTCCACAACCATCTAACCTTAGTTATTTATGGAATTTTGGAAGTTTGCTGGCCTTTTCTTTAGTAATACAAATAATTACTGGGGTAACTCTAGCAATGCATTATAACCCAAGTGTATTAGAAGCTTTTGCCTCAGTTGAGCATATAATGCGAGATGTAAATAATGGGTGGTTAATTCGTTATTTACATTCTAATACAGCTTCAGCTTTCTTTTTTATAGTTTACTTACACATAGGTAGAGGTTTATACTATGGATCTTATAGAGCTCCAAGAACATTAGTTTGAACTATAGGTACAGTAATCTTTATTTTAATGATGGCTACAGCTTTCTTGGGTTATGTTTTACCTTATGGTCAAATGTCATTATGGGGTGCAACCGTTATAACTAATCTTATGAGTGCTATACCATGAGTAGGGCAAGATATAGTTGAGTCAAAAAACATTGCAGAATACCTTATAATGGGATCAATTATACCTGTGTTACCCACTATAGGTACTGTTAGTGTACATGCATTAAAAAAAGGGAAAAAAACGAGATTAGACAAAACAGAATATCTATCCATTCCTTATCAATTTATAGCTTTTTTAGCTGGTTTTATAGATGGGGATGGATATATTCAAGTATCTAGAACAACAAAAGGATTTATAACTATTAAACTTACGATTTCAATACATTTAGAGGATATTTCTACTTTAGAGTATATCCAATCTGTATTAAAATTAGGAAAAATCTTAATAAACAAAGATCATAAAAGTCCAAGTTGCAAATTAATAATAAATAGAACAGACTTACAAGAAGTTATTTTCCCTTTATTATTACATCACGGTATTTTCTTTTTAACTGATACCCGTAGAGCCCAATTTGATCTAGCTATGTTTATCTTAAAACAGGATAAAAAAGTTTACGATTATATACCAGCTGGCTCTTCAGGGAAAGGAGAAATACTTACATTGTTTGAATTACCTAAAACTCCCTCAGATTACGCAACTTTAGCTTTCTTTAAAAACTGGATTGTTGGATTTGCAATGGCTGAAGGTTCTTTCTTGGTAAAAAAAAATAATGATGGATGCTTTCAATTAAAACAAAGAGTACATGTTATGTTATTTGAAGCATTTAAATTGGTGTTTTTTTTAGAGACAAACAGAAAAATAGACACTGAAAAATCGTTGTATAATCAGTTTTCTGTTAGTTCTAAAGCTGATATACAAACAGTGATTAATTTTTTCTCCTTTTCAGGTATACATCCTTTAATCGGTTTGAAGGGTATCCAATACTTTAAATGGTTGACAATTCTACGTAATAGTTCTCGTTATGGTAATCTTAATTTCCCACCCCGATAAATAAATGCATTTTGTTGTTTATTTTCCACTTAAACATATAATTGGGTTGTAACAACAAAAAAGTACTATACTAATAGAATAAATTCTGTAAAAGATAGGCTCCTTAAAACAGCAATGTTTTAGAGGCAAATAGGGAAAATTGCAAGAACCTCTTAATTAGATTTACCTCCGTAATTAAGACAATTTGCAGCGGAGTTTGATTCGGTATATCTGTTCATAGAACAATGGATCAAAAACGTTCAACGACTAACAAGTGAGTTATACCAACGATAAGCTTGACACGATAACCCTACAGCCAACTTCTTATTATAATTTGGTTGAATACATAGTCTAAGCATTGCCGTGAGGCAATGAAGATGGAATTAAATTTTCTATCGTATATATTCTGTTATTTGAGGAGGCTTTTCAGTTAACAATGCTACATTGAATAGATTTTTTGCTTTACATTTTGTATTGCCGTTTATACTAGCAGCACTAGCCTTAATGCATCTAATAGCACTTCATGATAGTGCGGGTTCAGGTAATCCTTTAGGTGTATCTGGAAATCCAGATAGATTACCTTTTGCGCCTTATTTTATATTCAAAGATTTGATAACTATATTCCTATATATAATAGTTTTATCAATTTTTGTATTCTTTATGCCAAATGCGTTAGGAGACAGTGAAAACTATGTTATGGCTAACCCTATGCAAACACCTCCGGCTATAGTACCTGAGTGATAAAAAAGATGTCACTTGATCTCGCTGTATGCTGGAAACTCCTAAAGCCTTAAGTACTCTGAAAGTTATTCCAAGTGAAAATATTAAGGATATTATAATGGACAATCAGCAGGAAACCAAAAGATATTTATTTGTCTGGCGTAGCGCGCGTTGCCATATAGAGCGCGTAGCGCGTAGCTGTAGGATCCGCCTATAGCCGGATCCTACGTAGATGTCGGGATCCTCAGAGACTACTCGCGAGACTTTTTTAGGATCACATAAAATCTTAAAATTGAAGATATAGTCCAAACATTATAGTAATATAATGAATTAACATGATCTTTATCTCACTATTTCTTTAGGGGCTAGCTTTATTCTCTTTGCAGCCCGTTCTACAAAAGGTATTACACGTTTATCTTCAGCTGAAAGAGCTTTGATGACATTACCTAATGATATAAAGGATGTATTAGTGGGTATATTACTCGGTGATGCTCACATAGCAAGAAGATCCTCTACTGCTAATTCTAGATTGGTTTATGCTCAGACTGCCGTAGCGCATAAAGAATATTTTAATTATGTTTATAGTTTTTCACCCTCTTTTGTGCTAAAGGTTATACACCTCAATCTAGAATATTTAGAGATAAGAGAACTAAAAAAGTATATAATGCTCTATCTTTTACAACTATGCAACTTCCCTGTTTTAATGTATTTAGAGAAATATTTTATGTGTTAAATGTTAAAAAAGTCCCTTCTAATATTTACGAACTTCTAACTCCTAGAGGGTTAGCATTTTGAATAATGGATGAAGGAAGTCGACATGGGGATGGACTACATATAAGTGTATATGCTTTTTCTAATGTAGACGTAGACAAACTTATGTTTACGTTACAAGATAAATTTAACCTTAAATGCTCAATACATTATAACAGAGATAAAAAACCCCGTATTTATATTTTTAAAGAATCTATGGATACTTTAAAAAGCTTAACTAGTCCATTTTTTATTAAAGAAATGTTATATAAATTGGGTTTATAAGGCTGTCACTGACATTTTGGCTATTACTCAAGCATAATTTTGTAATACCATTTTGTATGTTAATTTTTTACTGATCTTTTACCGTTTTATGCTATATTAAGATCTATCCCTAACAAGCTGGTTGGAGTTATTGCAATGTTTGCGGCAATTTTAATTTTATTAACTATGCCTTTTACAGATTTAAGTAGGAGCAGAGGTATACAGTTTAGACCCTTAAGTAAAATAGCTTTTTTTGTTTTTTTAGCTAACTTTTTAATCTTAATGCAACTTGGTGCTAAACATGTTGAATCCCCTTTCATAGAATTAGGTCAAATATCTACTGCAATCTATTTTGCATATTTCTTAATTATTATACCTTCAATTACTCTATTAGAAAATAGTCTAATTGAATTAAGTAACTTAGGAGAAGTTACTCCCTTTAGGCTAAATTCTAGCCCTAATGCTGCACCTTTTAATGGGTAAATTCACCTCTCCAAAGTAAAGTCTTATAAAAATAAAAAAAATAGACTAAGTTATTTTTCATAAAGGACAAGGGGAACTGGTTATCTAGTAACAAAAGTTTTGCACGTAATGTCACCCTAACAATTTGCTTTGTTCATTATGCTAATGTAAAATTTGTATTAATAACGCCATGAACTCTTATATTGAGTAAACAAACGAAGTTAATTTAAATATAAGATTAGTATATATTTTTTAATAAAAATATAAACGCAGCCTTAAACGTATAACCTTCATATATAATATTAAAAATTGTAATTATAATTCCTCACCCTCTACCGCTAATTTTTATTTTTTTGCTTTGCCTTGCTTTGTAATCTAACCCGCTCAAAGCGTCTAAACGAGCTACATCAATACCAGATGTATTACTTAGTGTTTTATTACAAAAATTAATGAAAAAGATACAAATTTACTTAGATATTTATTCTAAAACAAAATTCAGAAATAAATTAAAGCTATTAAAATATCTAAAGTTCACATATTTGTAAAATTACCTTTACAATGCCGAATTTTCTATACATCAGGGGTTTTATATTTTACTTTTTATATAGACAGTTATTATATAGATATAATCTACAGTATTTAAAATATTAGATTAAATAACTTAATAGGTGTGTTTCCTAGTTCTATTAGTTATACACTAAATAAAAGTTAGTATTCCTAATGTATTAAAAACAATTAGTCCAGAATTTATGTATATATCACTTTACATGATGACGGGCACTAGCTATTTATATAATCAGCACTTCTTGCCTTTCTTATTTACATTGGCTTTTATATAGACGTATTAGCGTTTGACAATCTCTGCAATTAGAATTAACTATAGAGATAAATTAATTTCTACTAGAAGAAATTCAAATTTTAAAAATTACTTTGCCTCTCACTTAGTCTAACCGACCCATACCTTTTTTTTTGTAAAGGACATCTCGAGACGAGGCGAGGCGAGGCGAGGCGAGGCGAGGCGAGGCGAGACGTAGAGGGTAAAATAGCTTTTTGTTTTATACAATAGTAATGAATAGGTTTTATAAACCTATTTATTTTTTTTTTGTATTATATTATACTATAGTACTGTATGTGTTTATTTGTATAAACCCCTTTTATTATTTTTGTATAATACAATAGTGATGTATGATGTTTATTTTTGTAAACACATACATTATATTTAAGATTGATTTTAGAGAATAACTAACTTTTATAAAAGTTACAAGTTAATTAATTAATAAAAATGTTGAGTTTGATGATGGCTCTGAATGAACGCTGTCCAAATGCTTGACACATGCTAATCGAACGGCTAATACTTTTTAGATTATAAAAATTTAAAATTTAATTAGTAGTGGTGTACAGGTGAGTATATGAATATATTTCTTCCTCAAAGTAAGGAGAAAGATCCCTTATAGAGTTATTATAACAATAAAAGAATAAAATTCGCTTTGAGATGCTAATATATATCTCGGGTAAGTAGTAGTTAAAGTAATGGTTTAACCAGCTTAAATCCCGTAGTCGAGACTGAGAGGTTTATCGACCACAGTGGGTCTGAAAGTAGCCCAAGACGTATAGTACAGCAGTGGGGAATATTGGTCAATAGCCTAACGGCTGAACCAGCAACTTGGGAGAATGATGGTGAATATGACAAAGTGGGGCCTTGGGATTCTTGCAACAATTGTTGCAAGGTATACCTTGGCGGGGTGCGGCTTAGTCGTATAAAGTTCTAGGTAGAATACTGATTATGACAATTTTCTATCTGAAGGTCTTGACCAAGTCTCGTGCCAGCAGTCGCGGTAATACGAGGAAGACTAGTGTTATTCATCTTTATTAGGTTTAAAGGGTACCTAGACGGTTAATCTAGCCCCCTAAGGGTACGGATTTGGCTAGAGTTTTATGTGAGAGGGAAATATTAGTATTATTGGTGTAGAGATGAAATTCTTTGATACCATTAGGACTGGTGAGGGCGAAAGCAATCCTTTATGTACAAACTGACGTTGAGGGACGAAGGCTTGGGTAACGAACAGGATTAGATACCCCAGTAGTCCAGGCAGAGAATGATGAGTGTCATAGATTAGAATAATTTTTGGTCTATAAATGAAAGTGTAAGCATTCCACCTCAAGAGTAATGTGGCAACGCAGGAACTGAAATCATTAGACCGTTTCTGAAACCAGTAGTGAAGTATGTTATTTAATTCGATGATCCACGAAAAACCTTACCACAATTTGAATGTAATAGATGTTTCTTCGCGAAAAAAAAATAGTTTTTTATTAAACAATTTTTCTTAAAAAGCGGAGTAAAACTATATTTACACAAGTGTTGCACGGCTGTCTCCAGCTAATGTCGTGAGAATCTGGTTAGATCCTAAAATTAGCGAAATCCCTTTTGTTAGTTCTTTCTGCTAATGAAGTTCACCGCTAGATTGGTTAAGATAACAGGGAGTAAGACAAGTCATCATGACCTAAATTATTGTGGGCTATAGACGTGCCACAAATTCCTTAACAAAAGGATGCAAAAATGTGAATTTGAGCTAATCCTTAAAATGGATAGAATTGGATTGTAGTCTGAAACTCGGCTACATGAAACAGGAATTACTAGTAATCGTGTATCACCATGGCACGGTGAATTTAATCTCAGCTAGGTACTAACTACTCGTCAGGCGCTGAAAGGAGTATGTGCAATAAGTTTGGTTACGTTTAGCTTATACTATAAGCAATTTGGCTTATCTATGTTAGATAGTAAACTTCGTATGCGTGACTCTAATTAGTGTTAAGTCGAAATACGGTTCGTGTAGTGGAAATTGCACGGGATGAATTAGAAATTAAAAATACCCCTAAATAAAAAAAAAATAAATTAAAAATAATTAAAAAAAATCAAAAATACCCCCGCGTAGCATTTGAAAAATCAAATGCTACGCGGGGCTAGGTAAGATAAAAAAATATATACTTTAATTTTTTGCCAATATCCCCCAAAAATTAGGGCTGATTTTTGGTTTGTTCTATTTTATTAGTTTTTGCGATAATCTTTTTTAGTTAGTATATTATATAGATTTATACCCCAAGAAAAGAGCAGTGTATTTTGATAATATAAGTATTTATACTGTTATGTATAAGTTAAATATGTTATAAAATATCCTTATAATAATATATAAGGTTTGCGTAACCTTTTTTTGCGCGTAGCGTAGCGCGGCCCTGCGTGAAAAGAAGGTTTAGCTTATAATAAACCACAGGTAAAAGCTTACTTATATTTAGCGTACTTATATTGACTTAAAAATAACCGTTAAAATTACACTATTAATTTTAATTAATATTAATTCTAAATTATATATTTAAAAAGGAAGGTTCCGTTTGTTGGTATGACGGGTTGAGCTGTAAACTCATTAGCTAAAAGCTGTCGAAGGTTCAAGTCCTTTTCTTCCTACACAAATATATATATCTTCTGCACTTTTTTATTTATTTCTTGGGTAGCCTGTAGTGCTAAATGAATAATTCATTATACTTTAAAAAACTCTCATTAGCTTAATGGTAGAGCTGGATATTTCGGCTATCTAGATCCTAGTTCAAGTCTGGGATGAGAATTTATATTTTATAGCCTAGTCCCCTCGGCCCGCCTGGTTTAGTTTAAATGATATTATTTGTACCTAATCTGCTTTTTCGGCTTGCATCTTAAACAACGAAAAAGCACTCCTTAGCTCCAAAGTAGAACAGTATACTTCCGACATATAGATCCAGGAGTATAGGGCTTTAAACCTTAAAATGTTTAAAGTTTTATCCTTGTCACACGCTACGCCTTTGTTTTTTTTTCTTCCTTTTTTATATACAAACGGTTATAAAATAATTAGAAGTTGTTTTCTTTTACTTAGGTGTCGCATGTATAAAAATTATTTTTTTTTTATAATTTAAGATATATTTTTTTTTTCCTGGCTAAATAGTCTAGTACCCAACGAAAGAAAGAAAGAAAAGAAAGAAAGAAAGAAAGAAAGAAAGAAAGAAAGAAAGAAAGAAAGAAAAAGAAGAAAAGTTAAATTAAAAAGAGCAGAGTAGATTGAAAAATTATTCAGTGCTCTGCTACGCGTCGTGCTATGCGACAAAAATAATAATCCCCAAATATAAAATTAATCGGTTTGGCGTAACCTGGCTTCCAGATAAAAAGAAAAATAGCTAAACAATTTATTTAAATAATTTTATGTTTAATTAATTAAGCCCCTATAGCTCAATGGTAGAGCGAGATACTGTTAATATCTTTATACATGTTCGATTCGTGTTGGGGGCTAATAAATAATTTATTATTCCTAAAAACCTAAAAAAAAATACCTTTGAAGTTTTATTAATAAATTTTTATTAAATTTACCTTTAGTTTTATACAGCGGTATTATTAATTTCTTAGAATATATCCCTGATGCTTGAGTACATTATAATGTACTTAATTTTTTTTTATTTATATTCAGATTAGCACACCTATCCATATTTATCGCGTAGCGCGTGTTGCCATATAGAGCGCGTAGCAAGGTAAATACTTATATTTTCTTAACTTGTATTTTCTTTTATTTATTTTATTTTCTGCTTTAGTCTGCCAGACTAATTATTTGGTTTATTTTTATATTATTTTTAACTTTTATTTTCTTTTCATTTTATTACTAAGTAAAAGTTACATAAGCCATAAATATAACCTTAATATAATCTTAAAAATCACCACCGACTTCGCAATTAGACCGGCTATATATAGGGCGAATGAAAGGGGGGGGGGGAAAGACTTAGAATGGGTTTTATTTTCTTGCTACGCTAGATAGAGGCTTTAAAAGTTATTTTTATACATGTTAAAAGATAGATTTTTTGTATAAATATATGTCTACATTAATACTTTTTAATGAAACTTTTAGTAATGGATACAAAGACGAGTTTTTGGATTTTATCTCTTTAGCTTCAATTCTTTCGGCAATCTTTGTTATCATTAGTAAAAATCCTATAGTTTCAGTTTTATTCCTAATATCTTTATTTTTAAACATCTCAATTTATTTAATGATGTTAGGTATAAATTTTATAGGTCTATCTTATTTATTAGTTTACGTCGGGGCTGTTTCTATTTTATTTCTATTTATATTAATGTTAATAAATGTAAGAATATCAGAACTGCTAACTGAAACTAATAATAGTATACCTTTGGCTATAATAGTGGCTATTTCTTTCAATTATCCTGTAAATGAAATTTTACCGTTAAGTGTAGATTTAAAAAACTCTTTTATTAATTTAATTAATAATGATAACTACTATGACTCTTTTAATAAAATTTTTAATTTTTGGAGCGATAGAAGTGAAAAAGCATTTGTAACATCTAATTTGTGAGATGGTAGTTTAGCAGAAACTTCGCACATAGCTAGCATAGGTAATATAATTTACACTAGTTATTCAATATGACTTATTATAACATCTATAATATTACTACTAGCAATGGTTGGAGCGATTGTTATAACAATAAAACCAAAAAATTAAGGTTTTAATCTTCTATTTTAAGATATTTTATTGATAGGAAAACACTTTATTTTTTATAGAGAGAGAAGAGAAAGGGGTTAACCCACTTAAATAAAATTATTCATAGACTATACTATTTTTGTCTTGCTACACTAAGAGACCCTACTAAAACATTTAGAATCGACACCCTAAAAAATATAAAACAGTAAACGCGTAATGCTACGCAACAAAAAAAAAGGGAATTAGCTCAAAGGTAGAGCAACCGTTTTACACGCGGTAGGTTAGGTGTTCAAGTCACCTCTTCCTTAATGTTTAAATATCTTTTGTATTTATTAATAAGGTGTTTATGTGATTAAGAATAGAATATATTTTGCAAGATATGACAAATATCATTAGGAGCCATTTTCAAGCCCACCCTTATCATCTTGTATCTCCATCGCCTTGGCCTCTATATTGCAGTATTAGTTTGTTAACATTAACATTATCTGGAGTTTTAACAATGCACGGTTTTGCAGCTGCAAGTTTATTTTTACTATTTGCTTTTACTTCTCTTATATCAAGTATGTCTTTTTGATTTAGGGACATTATTTCAGAGGGTACTTACTTAGGTAACCACACTTTAGCTGTACAAAGGGGTTTAAACATGGGTGTAGCTTTATTTATTGTGTCAGAAGCTCTATTCTTCTTAGCTATTTTCTGAGCTTTTTTTCATAGTGCTTTATCACCTACTGTTGAACTAGGTGCACAATGACCCCCTATGGGTATAGAAGCTATTAATCCTTTTGAATTACCTTTATTAAACACTGTTATATTATTGTCAAGTGGGGTATCTATTACCTATGCTCATCACTCGTTAATACAAGGAGATAGAAAAGGAGCTTTATATGGTTCAGTGTATACAGTTCTATTGGCTATAATATTTACTAGCTTCCAGGGAGTAGAATATTCAGTAAGTAGTTTTACAATTAGCGATGGAGCATTTGGTTCTTGTTTTTATTTTGGAACTGGGTTAAGTGTAGCCCCTATTATTTTTATTGAAGATTTACATAAATTATCTCCTTATTGAATTACAGGATTTTGTGATGGAGAATCTTATTTTACTGTTAAAATAGGAGAAGATAAAACTAGAAAATTAGGTATACGAATTAAACCTACATTTGGTATAGAATTACATAAGAGAGACAAGGCTATATTAGAAATGTTTATTAAATATTTTGGTGTAGGTACGGTTACTGAAAGAGTTCGTGATGGAAAACCTAAAAGTATTTATACTGTACAAACTCTTAGTGAAATAGTTAATGTTATTATACCTCATTTCGTTAAATATCCTTTAATAAGTCAAAAAAAGGCAGATTTCTTATTATTTAATGCTATTGTAGGAATACTTAATAATATAGAAACAAAAAACTTAAAAGTTGAACATGTTAGAGAAATATTATCTATTAAAGGTTCAATGGGTAAAAGCAAAGGTTTATCTAATAAGTTAAATATACTTTTTCCTAACATTGTGCTCGCAAATAGAGCTCCTATCGTTATTACAGATATACCCTCTCCTTTTTGACTCGCTGGATTTGTTAGTGCAGAAGGTATGTTCTATATAAAACCTGTAAAAAAATCAGGACTTATAACTACATTTAAATTATGATTTACTATTAGCCAACATGTACGAGATATAGCTTTAATGAACGTTATTGTAGCATATTTAAAGTGTGGTTATGTTGAAAATAAACTTTCTAGACCTGACGAGAGCTGTTACGTTGCAACGGGGCACGTTAACATATCTAGTATTATCATACCTTTTTTCGAAAAACACCATATAATGGGTGTAAAATCTTTAGATTTTTCTGACTTTTGTAAAGCAAGTGTATTAATAAATGATAAGGCACACTTAACTAAACAAGGTAAACAAGAAATTCTTAAAATTAAAGCTGGTATGAACACAAAAAGAAAGTAAAAAGGGTTCCATTGGATCCGTAGGAAGCGCTAATTTATGTATATCTTCATAGGTTTTAGGGGTTTTCTTTTTTTTTTGAAAACCTTTAAAATAAAACCAAATTTAATAGAAAACGGGGTAAATTGCATGAAAACCCTATTAGTATAAACATTTTATTAATACAATTTAAAGGGCAATATGCAGCCAAGCGTATACTAAATAAAGATAAAAGGAGTATATGAAGGTTCAACGACTAGTAGGTGAGTACTTTATTTACAATAAACCTGCCACGAAAACCCCGCAACATTAAACCAACGTGTTTCTTGTTGATGACATAGTCTGAACCATTTCGATAAGAAATGGAAATAAAGGATAAAGAGCCTTTAACTTAACACAACTGTTCACGGTCTGCATGTTATTATAGGAACAGCCTTTTTAGCGGTAGGTTTATGGCGAATACTCGCATACCACCTTACTGAAAACCATCATTTAGGTTTTGAGTCTGCTATTTTATATTGACATTTTGTTGATGTTGTTTGATTAATTTTATATATATCTATTTATTACTGGGGGTCTTAACAAAAATAATTTTCGCTTAGGGGGAATAGCGCTACGCGAAAAGTTAACTTTACAAAAAAGATAGTTAAATTACAGGGTTTTCAACTAAATTTTCATATACTTTTTATTGGTTGAGCGATATTATAAGCTATATTTTAAATGTAAGTACCCGTTCTATAATTAATATTGGTGGGGTATCTAGTCATGCAGGTAATAGTTGCTCTAATAACGATAGAGGGTCAAATCAACCTAAAAAAAAGGAAAGGGGTGATTATTGTATTATACCCCCTTAAGAATAAGTACTAAAAACCTTTCAGCGCTTTGGGTGGGATTCTTAAGGGGGATAAAAGCCTGTTATGATAAAAAAGATAAACATACATATTTAGTGGAAAAACCTAATATACTATAATAAAACTATATAAAGAAGGAGTAATAAACCAAATGCTAAAAAATAAAAGGGGAGTAAACCCAAAATTTAAACGCTTTCTAATTTTTTTTGTATGATAATGCAGTTATACTTTTAGAGGCTATAGTGTAATAAGTGAAAGAAAAGAAAGAAAAAAATCTAAAAAACAAAAGATCTTGACTTAATGGTAAAGTATATGACTTTTAATCATCAGTATGTGGGTTCAAATCCCACAGATCTTAAACCGTTATCTTTAATTATCATTAAATAACCATGTTGCATACATAATTATTATTTTATTAGTGGTTATAACTATCTATACATATTTTTTTATATCTATCTTAAAATAATAAGCAAGTAAAAGTAAAAAGGGTTATTAACTTAATAGGTAAAGGACTTTCTTGTCAAGAAAGTAGATGTCGGATCGAAGCCGACCTAACTCGATAATAAGGTTTGTTTTTTGTTTTATATAGGCTTTCTAGTAAAAAAATAATTATAAATTAATAAAAAATAAAAGGTATTTCTACGTAATATAGAGCTTATCATTGTTTTATCTGTTTTCTATATGAAGAAATTAACGGCTATAGGTTAATGGTAGACCGTTCGTCTTCCAAATGAAGTGTGTCGATTCGAATTCGACTGGCCGTAGAGCTACTCGCCCTTTTTACACTACGTGACTGCGTGTATGTCTACGTCTATGTCTACGTCTATGTCTATGTCTACATCTACATCTACGCCTACGCCTACAATAGTAAAAAAGGCCACACCACTTTGTTTTAAAAAGCAAAACCGCGAAACAATAGCTCCTTTTTAAAACAAAAGGAAAAGTTGCTATAGGTAAGGCAAGATATTTGCTAAATATTGTGTTTTTACACCTGGATGTTCGATTCATCCCTTTTCCGTTGATTTTTTACTATGTTTTGGCTTTTTGTTGTTTTTAGATTAATAATTCAAAATAAACTCTCATTCTAATTTAAAAATTTTTAGTTTTATTCCTACCAATACTTCCTCCCGATGCCCTTTCTATCGCTTAGCTCTTTCTCACCCAGTAGGAACGGGACGCTAGGGTAACCGACGTGACAAATTTGACACCTTTAATAAAGAGTATAATTTAATTGGCAAAATATGAAGCTCCAAACTTTACATTCTCAGTTCAAATCTGAGTGCTCTTGTATTTTAGTTTATCTTAAATGAAAGGGATTGAAGCAAATAAAGGTATAAATATTATAGATTTTAGTTTAATTGCAAAATCTGTTACTTATAGCGGTTACTACCGGGTATTTCTCTCTAGTGCATGCTGCCTTATGTTTTAAGATAAATAGGAATACACTCCCGTTGAGTCGCTACGCAATAAAAATCGCCCCATTAGTCTAGTGGTTAAGACATAACTTTTTCAATGTTATAATCCTGGGTTCGAATCCCAGCTGGGGTACACGATTACTTAGCCTTTTTAGGTTTATATTAAGTATATTTAAACCTTTATTTCAAGTTTATTTTTATAAATTATAATAATTAAAAACCTATTAAAGGCTTACAAAGTACACATCTAGCCTAAATTTTATTATTAGCTTCACATTCTATAACTTTTGCTTTTTGTAGCGTAGCGCGTCGCTTTATAACTTTTTTTCTGGCGCTACGCGCTACACCAGCCTTTACTTAAATTTCTATAGAGATCATTGTCGGAGTGAAATATTGTAAACCTTCAAATTATAAGTAATTACCTCTATGTTATCCTAAATAGTTATTTAATGTAAAGAGTATAGTTTAATTGGCAAAATAGGAAGCTTCAAACTTCAAATTCTCAGTTCAAATCTGAGTGCTCTTGTAATTATAATTAAATTTAAATATATTAGGTTCTTTAACTTAACTGGTAAAGTGCATTTTTGATAAGGATGTTATTCAAGTTCGAGTCTTGAAGGAATCACATTGACCCTACATTATTGACTTTATATTTCAGGCTAAGTAATAGTCTTTTTCTAATTGCGTAGCCCACAAATTAAATAAACCCTCGTTCTAATTTAACAAATAATACAAACTGCAATATTAGCCACAATAGGTTTATTAGGTGCAGAAGGAGGAATTGGAATGGTTTTTGGTGTATTCATTTTTGAACTAGTAAACCTTATAACAAATTTTTCGTGCTATTTTTAAAAATAACTTATAAATTTTGTCGGGTTGCGCAACCCGACAAACAATTAGCTAGTTATCTAAATTTTGAATATGAAAAGATAAGGGGGTATAAATCCCGACATTTCCTGGCGATAGCTGTCTTCCATCAAAGGGTCACCGCAAATTTACAGTAAATTGAGAGAGGTATTACTACTAAAAAAATACTTAAATATATTAACAAAGTTTTCTCCAGTAGCGTTACGCGCGTAGCCCACAAATAAAAGTTGTTTCAAAGGAAAGGAAAGGAAAGGAAAGGAAAGGAAAGGAAAGGAAAGGAAAGGAAAGGCAAGGAAAGGAAAGGCAAGGAAAGGAAAGGAAAGGAAAGGAAAGGCTGAGTGTTTTCATATAGCTATGTAATTACTAGAGGTTCTGCAGATATCTGTGATACAACTTACGCAGGTCAGGTAAAAAAAGTTAATAGATTAAATAGCATAATGCAAAGACAAGATTAAAAATATCTATTAAATTACTAAAAATAATACATAATATATAAACCATAATGTTTTTTTATAAAAGTTATAACTTTAGCCTAATTATAAATATATCTCATTTCTAATGTAAAACATAAAAATAAAATATATAATTTAATTATTTTAATAGAGAATTGGCTGAGTGGTCTATAGCGATAAGCTTGAAACTTATTTGGTTTAAATAATCACATCCGTTCGAATCGGATATTCTCTGTGTATTCAAAGTCCTAGTTTTTATATTTGTTTATTTTAATTAGGATTAAATTTGTAATTTTTTATATGTATGTTTATGAAGAGTGCTTTTTTTATAAAGTTAGATAAAAATTTTTTATAATCTTTCTAAACTACAGGGGGGGGTATCTATTTAAAAGATAGTACTATAACATATTATAAATAAATTTCTAAAGATATAATTAATTTATTCCCTATACTTTTTAGCTATATTATTTTTTGTTTGTTTGTCTTCTTTTCTTTTCTTTTCTTTTCTTTTCCTTGTGTTGTCTTTTTTAGTTTAGTTTAGTTTAGTTTAGTTTAGTTTAGTTTATTTTGTAAATGTTTTATCCTTAAAGCTTAAATTATAATTATTGGTTTTACAACCTTCTTAATTCATTACTTTAGTGGTATTTTCTGGATTACATATAAACACAATACTTTTAATTTATTATATATGTAGTAGTTATATTAGTGTAAAATGTGTTAATAAAAGCTTATATATATAGATAGCTTTAGGTTTAACTTTATTTATACTATATTCTCTAGTGTATAGTTTTATATCTCTTTGGCTTTTTAATATATATAACGGCTTTTTATTTTTTTTATAATCTTATTTGTAAAATTCTTATTGAAAATTTAATGGTTGTACATAGGGTGGAGGTTGGAGGTTGGAGGGTCCCTCTGGTATTGTATACTAGGGTCAATTATAGTTCAGGGGCTAATAAGTCTACAGGTTATGGTGATGAATTTCCTTATTAATTTTCATCTGAAGAATGAGTAACCTATTGTGTAGTATGCGTTTATAGTACTACAAGATAAAATAGATAAGGCAAATGCGTAGTTAAAGATAAAATAAGATTTAATTAAAAGAATAAATATATTGGGTACTTATGCTTGTGAAAGAAAGATTAATTAAGCGAGTACCTGATACACAGGTTGGTGTCGCGGTTATCGCGGAGGGCTACGCGAGCCAAAAAAATAATAAAACATATAAATACTATATAAAGGATTAAATTTATTATAGTATCTACTTCTAGGTAGATTAATTTCTACAATTCAATTTGAAACAAAACGAAACTAAACTAAACTAAACTAAACAAAACGGGTTAGAGCCAGGTTGGTTAGGCGCCTCATTTGGGTTGAGGAATAGTTATGTTCGAATCATAATAACCCGATAATTTTTTTTGTATAATATAGTAGTAATGTATTGATTTGATTTGGATTGTGTTATTTCATCTTTTTTTTAGTTTTTTAAGAATAAAAAAAAAAGAATGGCAAGTATATAAAGGAACTATTACGAAAAATAGCTATATATCAAAGAGAGTGACTTAATTTTGTTGTTACAATGAACTCTAAGAGAAATTCAGTAAATAAACGAAGTGAATTGAAATATCTTATTAACTTCAGGAAAATAAATCAAACGAGATTCTACTATTAGTGTGAATTAAAGTAGAAAAGCCTATATAAATAAGTAAAACGGAATTTAATCTGTTTGAATATATATAATGGGGAACCTTCCTCTAAGGCTAAATATGATATATGAGCGATAGAGATCTAAGTACCGTGAGGGAAATTTTTAAATAGTAGTTTTATAAGCAGCTCAAGTATAGTTTAAATAAATAATAAGAGCGTACCTTTTGCATAATGGGTCAGCAAGTTAATGTTAGATGCGAGCAGTAATGCCTAGATAAACCAATTATGAAAGAATGAATTAGTATCTAAAATTAGACCCGAAGCCTAGTGATCTTACCATGGTCAGGGTTATAAAAGCCCGCACGGTGTATCGTTGTAAAGATATCCGAAGAATTGTGGTAAGTTAGTGAAAGACAAAACTGACTAGGATAGCTGGTAAAAAAATAGTGTAAGCGACTATTTAGGCCAGTGAGTAGAAGTGAACCTTTTGCTATAAACCTTCAAAATGACGGGAACGCCCTAAAGCAATTTCAACCAAACAAGCGTGGCAACACAGTTTGTGGCACAGGTAATGACTCGTGGTATGGTAAAATCGAAATTGATCTACGTGAGTAAATGGGTAATCCGCAGCCAAGCACCCATTGGGTGCGCAGTTCATCGACTAAATGTTGGTTGGCGCAAGCTTAAGATATAGTCAAGCCCCATCCGAAAGGATGCAGGGCTTTAAAGTACTTTTTTATTAATATTAACAATACCCCCCAACCTTAATGCCCCATATTCAAACTTTATTACCTTCAAACAGACTTAAGAATTCATAATATGAATTCTAATCTTGTTTTGAATAATAGCCGAAAAGTTATAAAGAGTAAATACCCGTAGCAGCTCCAAGCAAGGTACACCGTAGAAAGGTACTCGGGCCTCAGGAAGGCTAGCAACCTAACCCTGAGATAGAATTGAAAATATAACCTCTAAAGTAATTGAATATGTATTTTAACATTCATTTTTAAATAAAAGCTACTAACATCAATTTCTTTCTACATTTAATTAAAGGGCTACGGCCTTTTTCATCAACGTCCAAATTAGGGGTCAACCATATTTCTTCTGAAATAAAACCATTAAAAACTTACTTAAATTGCGATATTCAAAAAGATCGTATATTTAAAGAAAATAGAAACAAAGCTGTTGTATATCGTTGGGTTAATAATGTGAATAAAAAAACTTATATAGGTAGTTCAGTTAATTTTACTACAAGACTTTATAAATATTATAGTGTTAAATATTTAATGAAACATAATACACTTATAAATAATGCTCTTTTAAAATATGGATATTCAAACTTTACTTTAGAAATTCTTGAGTATTGTGAAGGAGTAGACGCAGTACTAAGAGAGCAATTTTATTTTGATTTATTTAAACCAGAATACAATATACTAGAACAAGCAGGTTCCTCTTTAGGCTTTAAGCATAGCGAGGAAACTTTAGAATTTTTTAAAAATAGTCGTCTTGTGAGTGAAGAAACCAGAAATAATTTATCCTTAGCCGCTACTGGCAGAATCTTAACTGAAGAGGATAAAAAGAAAATATCTAACTCACGTCAAGGTATAAAATTTTCAGATGAAACACGTGGTAAAATTTCCGCAACTATAACATTACTTAGAGGTGTACCTGTTATAGTTAAAAATATTAATACTAATGAGGAAATAGAATATTATAGTTTAACTCTTGCAGCTAAAGCAATAGGTGTAAGTAGAACTGCGGTAAGAAAAGCACTTACTTCTGAGAAACCTTTAGCAAAATTATATTTCGTGGCCACAAAAAAAAATAAATAAAAAAAGTACTTTATTGCCTGTTAATTGGATAGTTTTTTAACTATTTAGGGAGAAGGACCTCAGCTTTGTCTTTAAGAAAAGACTAAAGAGGTAGATCTGTTTCCGCGAAACCTATATAAGTAGGTAATTCAAATAATATCATAGCAGGTACAGAATTGTGATCTCAGACAAATTGTATTTTAATTAAATCAATTTGTATACATCGGGGGATCGTGAAGATTTTATCGGTGAGTATTTGCACTCGGAAGGGCTATGATAAATAGTGAATAATCAGACATAGTACGATAAGGTTGTATGTCTAAAGGGAAACAGCCCAGAACAAGAGTTAATAAGGTTCCAAAATTATTGTTAAGTGAAACTAAGGAAGTTTTTAACATATACAACCAGGAAATAGGCTTAGAAGCGGCCATTTTTTGAAGACCTCGTAACAGAGCACTGGTCTAATAAATTAATATTTTATTAATTTAAATAGTTAACGGCGCCGAAAATTTAACGGATCTAAACAATATACCGATACCTTGTCCATATTTAGTAATTAAATATATAATAGAAAATATATAAATTTTGTTGTTGTCCTTTTTTTTATTTATAGAAAAATTATTTTTTTATGTTAATCGATATTAATTTACTTAATTTCATCGGCGACGCTTACGCTTGCGTAGCAAGCGCAGGCGTCGCCTTGCCTTGCTTCAATATATTTATTTCTATTTTATCTGTTATAAATATGGGGTAGCGGAACGTTGGGCAAATCTTAGATTTTATCTTTTTAAGATATATTAGATATCCCAAGTGATAATGCTGACATGAGTAACGAAAAAGGGTAAACCCTCGCCTTAAGCTTATGGTGTAAAAAACGGCCTCTAAGTTTACATACCTAAAGGATTAAACGATGAGATAACTATTTTGGTTAAACCTTAATTAACTATCAAAGGCCAAAGGCTATACTTCAAAGACACGCCGATTAGATGACAACTTGAAGCCCTGGTTAAAAGTGATAAGGTTCTGGAAATAACAAGATAGCTCATACAGGGGAGGAGGGAATAACGTCGTCAATGGCCTGTCATCTCCCTAAGAACTCCTTGTCGGTTTATGAGAGTAGTTAGTGGTTAACTCGCACAAGAGTTAATAGATAATAAAAATTACCGTGCCTAGATACCATCACAGGTAAGCAAGTAGAGGATACGAAGGCGTTTGAGTGAACAATCATTAAGGAACTCGGCAAATTAGCTCGCGTAACTTCGGGATAAGGTGAGCCATTCCTCCTGATTAATATCAGGTAAAGAAGAGGAAGCATAGAATAGTGTTGTACGACTGTTTAATTAAAACAAAGCACTTTGCATAAGATGATAAATCAAAGTATTGAGTGTGATTTCTGCCCTATGTCGGCTGGTTAACGGATTTGCTTAGCTGACTAATACAAGTTAGGCTTTGAAGGATACCCCGATCAATGGCGGCCTTACCTATAAGGGTCCTAAGGTAGCGCAATACCCTGGCCACTAAATATGGTCTCGCATGAATGATGTAACGATACAACAGCTGTCTCAATGATTGGCTCAGTGAAATTATAATAACTGTGCAGATACAGTTTACCTCTAGTTAGACGAGAAGACCCTATGCAGCTTTACTGTTACTAGTAATTGAATAAGATAGAACAATTTGTAGTGTATAAGGTAATTGATCAGATAAAATTGAAACACCTTTACTTAGTTTATCTTATTGGTAGATATATGTTTATGAAAAGTAGACAATATTTCCAATATGGTGAAAATAAGCTTATAGAGCACTCGGGGAGAGCTTATCGTAGTTATATTGGGTCGCGAGATAACCCCAAATAAAGTACAATAGCGTTTATTCAAACAAAATGCGGGTTTGGCTTTAACGGGAAAAATTTGCTAGTAGATGGTTTATGCGGGGCACAGATCCCATAAAAAGTACCTGGGTATATCCAAATTTATTTAAAATTGCAATTTGCAATTAAACATTGGAAAACTATAAAAAAGATATATCTTCCACATGTTTTTTATTTTTTTTATTAGTTATGCTTATAACTAATTATGTTACTTATTCTAATAAGATAGAAAACTAAATTTATAATAAGTAAGATTTTAATTATATGGAGAATAGTTGTAAATAAAACATACCTTATAAGGTATGTTTTAAGTTATTTTATTTAACCAGAATATAATTTACAGGTAACCTTTTTAAAGATAACCTGTGGATAATTTAGTTAATAAAATGATTTTTATTTTTACTTTTAAAGTTTAATGGCTTAATCTTGCTTTACTGTTTGACTTACACGTCTTACAGTCGCGTAAGCGGGGCATATGATCACAAGATGCAGAAAGGAAAGGTCTTGGATTTTTGAAAAAGCTACGCTAGGGATTAAAACATGGTTAGTCCTCCAATGTTGTGAAACATTGGTAATAAACTGGGTGAATTTCAAAAAAGACTTTAGAGTTAATTTGAAGCGAAGCTTATTTAAGTATTATAGTTTAATAACTATATTAAATAAGAACGTTCAACGACTAGAAGGTGAGTAGTACTAACAATAACCCTTCCACGAGTGCCCAGCGTCTTGCCTACTAATTCTTAACTAAGAGCATAACTTATATTTGAGGCGTTGATTGTGGAGAGTTAATTGTATATTCATTTACCATTCGCTACGCCAAAAAAGTATGACTTTTTAAATTTTAATATTTATAGTAAATTAAATTATGATATGAATAAAAATAAATTAAAAGGTCTAAGTCTAAAGAGCAAAGAATTAATAGAGTATAAAAATCTTTAGTCAAATTATCTCAAATACAGTGAGAAGCAGCTATAGGATTAATATTAGGGGGCGCTATTTTACAGACCCATTATGAAGGTAAAACATACATAATTAAATTTGAGTGAGGAGAGATAAGTAAACTTTACTTATGTTTATAGCTTATTCCCTGAATGGGTTTATTATAGAAATAGCAGAACAAAAAAGTGATAAATTTAATCTTGATTGGCAAGTTAATACAAATAAAGGAAAAAAAAAATAATTATAAAATCTAATAGTTATTTAACATTTTTATCTTTAATTGATCCTTATATTTTACCTGAAATGTGGTGTAAATCACCCTAATAAAATACTATACACTAAATATTATTTATAAAGACGATGACATAGTCTGAGCCATCTTGAGAAAGATGGAAGTAAGAGATAAAGAGCTTTTACGATAACAAAACTGAACAGGCTAATTGCGCCAGAGAGTTCAAATTGGGTGCGCAGTTTGGCACCTCGATGTCGGCTTAGCTCATCCACATGAATGCAGGAGTCATGAAGGGTTCGACTGTTCGTCGATTAAAGAGCTACACGAGCTGGGTTAAATACG
>JAABUX010000700.1_pt1 | contig 55296 bp, 58 predicted proteins | sample 5561851 | NCBI WGS metagenome assembly JAABUX01 (sample SAMN10711883, study PRJNA513361) | rock metagenome | isolation source: Antarctica rocks | place: Antarctica: Victoria Land, Richard Nunatak red sandstone | collected 2016-01-03
ACTATCGAGAGCGTCGAAGCATTTCTCTACGCCGCTTCCTGCGTGCTCCTGCTACGACGGCTGGCCCGTTGAAGATCCGATTCGAAATGGACTCTAATACAATCCGTTTGTGAGGGGAAGAAGGTGCCGGCGAAGCGTATCACCTGACCTTCGCGTAGGCTTACAGCAACAGAGAACAGTGGTGAATTTGGCTCAATCAGAGTGCGATCGGAAATGTCGGAAAGTGAGTTGTTCCACGTCTTGACGTTTACATCTGGAGCAATACCGACGGACAATACGCCTTTTCCGTCACCGTTCGTGGTCAACGTTTCCACCTTCCCGATCCAACCAGTCACTGTTCGTGAGGGCAAAGCTGCACAAATCGCTCGCGCCCGCGCAGGTCTAGCCGCGCCCTTCGCCATCTCGTTAGAACCATTTGCATACTGCTGGCGAGCGGATTTGACTGCGGTCACGAAAGCCACTTCATCGGCCGGCATGGAAGACGTCATCTGGTCGTAAAGTGAGACAATGGTTTTCTCGGGATTGCTTGGAAACGGCTGAGTCGGCTGACTTGATGTACTTTGTAGGTTAGAGTTACTTTCTCCCGCATCTTCAGTTGTCGTGAATGTTTTACTAAAAAATGCTACTATCGCAAGCGCAACGAGAACTTTCCACCATAGACCCGCTCCAAAACGGGACGATTTCGTTCCAGCGACTGGTTTGCCGCTGAGAATAGCAGCCTTTTTGCGAGTGAATTCCTTTTCAGTGATGACGCCGCGATCTCTCAAATCGGCAAGTTTTTCAAGGTCTTCAACATCGCTCATGTCGTTCTCTTATTCAACGTCGTTGCTTAGTAACAGAGTTTCTCGCTGGCTGTTAGTCTCGGGTGATCACAGAGTTGGCGTCTGAAACAGGTCGCAGCGGCCACTTCACTGCTCGATTACGCGGTGGACTTCCCTGCATTCATCGGGGTAGGCGTGGTAGCAATCCCGTTTTGATGTTGAGGCACTCGATGAACGAACAGACCGCCGGCACCAGCCTGGACCGCTTCTTCGGAGCCTCGCTCGGCGCGGCCGATCCGGAGCTGGCCGCCGCCATCGCCGGCGAGCTGCATCGGCAGCAGGACGGCATCGAGCTGATCGCCAGCGAAAACATCGTCTCCGCCGCCGTGCTCGAGGCGCAGGGTTCGGTGCTGACCAACAAATACGCCGAGGGCTATCCCGGGCGGCGCTACTACGGCGGTTGCGCCGAGGTGGACAAGGCCGAAACGCTCGCCATCGACCGTGCCAAGCAACTCTTCGGCTGCCAGTTCGCCAACGTGCAGCCGCATTCCGGCGCCCAGGCCAACCAGGCCGTCTTCTTGGCCCTGCTCCAGCCTGGCGACACCATCCTCGGCATGAGCCTGGCCGCGGGCGGACACCTTACCCATGGCGCCGCGCCGAACCTGTCCGGCAAGTGGTTCAAGGCGATCCAATACGGCGTTCGCCGCGACGACGGCCTGCTCGACTACGAGGAGTTGGAGCGGCTGGCCCGCGCTGAAAAGCCCAAGATGATCATCGCGGGCGGCTCGGCCTATTCCCGCACCATCGATTTCGCACGCATTCGCCGCGTGGCCGACGAGGTCGGGGCCTATTTCATGGTCGACATCGCCCATTTTGCCGGCCTCGTCGCCGGTGGCGTCTACCCGTCGCCGCTGCCCCATGCCCACATCGTCACTACCACGACCCATAAGACGCTGCGGGGCCCGCGCGGCGGCATGGTGCTGAGCAACGACCTCGACCTCGGCAAGAAGATCAACTCCGCCGTCTTCCCCGGCCTGCAAGGCGGCCCGCTGATGCATGTCATCGCCGCCAAGGCGGTCGCGTTCGGCGAGGCGCTGCGCCCCGAGTTCCGTAACTACGCTCGGCAAGTCGTTGAGAATGCTCAAGCCCTGGCGCAGACGCTGGTCGAGTGCGGTTGCGACATCGTGACCGGCGGCACCGACAGCCACCTGATGCTGGTCGACCTGCGGCCCAAGCGCGTCACCGGCAAGGCCGCCGAGGCGAGCCTCGACCGGGCGCACATCACCGCCAACAAGAACGCCATCCCGTTCGACCCCGAGAAGCCCGCCATCACCTCCGGCATCCGCCTCGGCAGCCCGGCCGCCACCTCGCGCGGCTTCGGCGCCGCCGAGTTCCGCGAGATCGGCCACATGATCGGCGACGTGCTCGACGGCCTCGCACGCTCCAATGGCGAGGGCGAGCAGGCGGTCGAGGAGCAGGTCAAGGCCCGCGTCCAGGCCCTCTGCGCCCGTTTCCCGATCTACGGGGCGGCGCTGGGCAGGTGATCAGCGCCTGAATGCGTTGCCCGTTCTGTGGCCACGAGGACACCCAGGTGAAGGACAGCCGGCCCGCGGATGACGGGTCGGCGATCCGCCGGCGGCGCATGTGCGGCAATTGCGGGCAGCGCTTCACCACCGTCGAGCGGGTGCAGTTGCGCGAGCTGACGGTGGCCAAGGCCGATGGGCGCCGGGTCGGGTTCGACCGCGACAAGCTGGCGCGCTCGATCCGGATCGCGATGCGCAAGCGCCCGGTCGACGACGAGCGGATCGAGCGGATCGTCAACGGCATCGTGCGGCAGCTCGAGGCCTCGGGCGACAACGAGGTGACCAGCAATCAGATCGGCGAGCTGGTGATGGACACGCTCAAGGCGGTCGACGCGGTCGCCTACGTGCGTTTCGCGAGCGTCTACCGCGACTTCCGCGAGGCGCGCGACTTCGAGGCCTTCCTGGGGTCGCTCGAGCCACCCACATAGCGGCCGGATGCAGGATGTCGAGCACATGCGGGCGGCGCTCGCGCTGGCACGGCGCGGGCTCGGCAACACGGCGCCGAACCCGTCGGTCGGCTGCGTGCTGGTCGGCGGGGGCCGCGTAATCGGTCGCGGAACGACGGCGCCGGGCGGACGACCGCACGCCGAACGGATCGCTCTCGCCATCGCGGGTGAGGCGGCGCGGGGGTCGACGGCCTACGTCACGCTCGAGCCGTGCGCCCATGTCGGCCAGACCCCGCCTTGCGCCGACGCGCTGATCGAAGCAGGCGTCGGCCGGGTCGTGGTCGGCTGCGTCGATCCGTATCCGCAGGTGGCCGGCGCCGGCATCGCCCGGCTGCGCGGGGCGGGCATCGAGGTCGAGGTCGGCGTGCTCGAGGCTGAGGCGCTAGCCGTCCATGCCGGCTTCCTCCACCGTCTCGCCACCGGCCGCCCGTTGGTCACGCTCAAGTTGGCGACCACGCTGGACGGCAAAATCGCGACGCGGACCGGGGAGAGCCAGTGGATCACCGGCCCCGCCGCCCGCCGCGCCGCGCATGCGCTTCGGGCGCAGCACGACGCGGTCATGGTCGGCGCCGGCACCGTGGCGAGCGACGATCCCGACTTGACGTGCAGGATCAACGGGATGCGGCGCAGTCCTGACATCCGGATCGTCGCCGACACGCAGCTGCGAACGAGCCCATCCGCGCAACTGATCGGCTCCGCCCGGCAGTCCCCGACCTGGCTCCTGCACGGGCCCGGCGCCGACGCCGGCCGCGCCGCCATCTTGCGTGAGACCGGCGCGACACTGATCGAGGTCCCCACGGGCGTCGGCGGCATCGACTTGGCCGAGGCCCTGGCAGCACTCGGCCGGGCCGGGCTGACGCTGCTGCTGGTCGAGGGCGGGGCGCAGATCGCGGGGGAACTGCTTCGCGCCGGCCTGGTCGATCGGCTCGCCTGGTTCCACGCGCCCGGCGTGATCGGCGGCGACGGGCTGTCGGCCGCCGCCGCGTTCGGCCTGTCGAACTTGGCCGACATGCCGCGTTTCGCCAGGACCGGGCAACGCACGCTCGGCTCCGACCTGCTCACGACCTACGCCCGCGCGCCTGTTCCCTCCCCCGCTGGCGGAAGAGGGAACAGAGAAGACCCAATCCTCTCCCGCTAGCGGGAGAGGGAGCATAAGAGAGGTTCTATGTTTACCGGCATCATCACCGCCGTCGGCGCCGTCCGCCGCCTCGAACCGCTCGGCGGGGGGCAGGACATGCGCCTCGTCATCGCAACCCCGTGGCCCGACGCGCAGGCGATCCCGGTGGGCGCCTCCATCGCCTGCGCCGGCTGCTGCCTGACCGCGGTCGACGTCGGGCCCGACTGGTTCGCGGTCGACGTCTCCGGCGAGACGCTGTCCAAGACCGGCCTGGGCGAGTGGCGCGAGGGCAGCCCGATCAACCTCGAGCGCTCGCTGAAGGTCGGCGACGAGCTGGGCGGGCACTTCGTCAGCGGCCATGTCGACGGCCGGGGCACGGTGGTCGCCGTCACCCCCGAAGCAGGCTCGCATCGCGTCGTGGTCGAAGCGCCCAACGACCTCGCCCGCTATATCGCGGCCAAGGGCAGCATCGCCATCGACGGCGTCTCGCTCACCGTCAACGAAGTCGACGGCGCCCGCTTCGGGGTGAACATCATCCCGCACACCTGGAGCGAAACGACCCTCGGCGCGTTGCAGCCCGGCGCCCACGTGCATCTCGAAATCGATATGCTGGCGCGCTACATCGCCCGAGCCACGCAAGTGGCGACCACCGGCGATGGTGCCACTCAGGTTACGGCAGAGGAATCATGAAGACAGCGCTGCTCTCCGACTACCTGTCCAGCACCGCCGATCTCATCGAGGAGGCGCGCGCCGGACGCATGTTCATCCTGGTCGACAACGAGGACCGCGAGAACGAGGGCGACCTCGTCATCCCGGCCCAGTTCGCGACCCCGGACGCGATCAACTTCATGGCCCGCCACGCCCGCGGCCTGGTCTGCCTGGCGATGACGCGCCAGCGGGTCGAGCATCTCGGCCTGTCGCTGATGAGCCAGTCCAACCAGACCCGCATGCAGACCGCGTTCACCGTCTCGATCGAGGCCAGGGACGGCGTCACCACCGGCATCTCGGCCGCCGACCGCGCGCGCACCATCGCCGTCGCGATCAATCCGGAATCGACCCGCGACTCGATCGTCACCCCCGGCCACGTGTTCCCGCTGGTGGCCCGCGACGGCGGCGCGCTGGTCCGCGCCGGGCACACGGAAGCGGCGGTCGACATCGCGCGGCTGGCCGGGCTCGCCCCTGCCGGCGTGATCTGCGAGATCATGAACGACGACGGCACCATGGCGCGGTTGACCGACCTGGTCGCCTTCGCCCAGCACCACAACCTCAAGCTCGGCACCATCGCCGACCTGATCGGCCATCGCCGCCGCACCGAGCGCCTGGTCAGCCGGGTCGAGCAGGGCGCGCTGCACCATGTCGCCGGCGGCGACTGGACGGTATTCGTCTACGCCACCACGCTCGACCCGTCCGAGCACCTCGTCCTCGTCAAGGGCGACCTCTCCGGCGACGAACCGCCGCTCGTGCGCATGCACGCCGTCGATATCGTCAACGACATGGTCGGCGCGCACCAGCATTCGACGCTGCACGGCGCGATGCGGATGATCGCCGAGGAGGGCAGGGGGGCCGTCGTGCTGATCCGCGACACCCGCCCGCAGGCGCTCTCCGACCGGGTCCGCCTGCTCGACAGCCACCCGCGGCCGCAGCATTTCCTGCGCGATTACGGGATCGGCGCCCAGATCCTAGTCGATCTCGGCATCCGCGACATGATCCTGCTGTCGAACACGCGGCGCACCGTGGTCGGGCTCGAGGGCTATGGGCTGAACATCGTCGGCCAGCGCCCGATCGAGGGCGCCCCGGCCGAACCCGCGGAATGAGCACCCAGGACGCGCCGGTCGCCACCGCTCCCACCATTCCCGGCGCGGCCCCGCATCTGCTGATGGTCCGTGCGCCGTATTATCGCGACGTGGTCGACGGAATGACGCAAGGTGCGGCCCGCATCCTGCGCGACGCGGGAGCCACCCATGACGCGCTGGACGTGGCCGGCGCGTTCGAATTGCCGCAAGCCATCCGCATCGCGCTGCGCGGGCGCACCCGGTTCGACGGGTTCGTCGCACTCGGCTGCGTCGTCAAGGGAGAGACCGATCACTACGAATTCCTGTGTCGCGAAACGATGGCCGGCTTGATGAACGTGGCCCTGCAATACGGCGTGGCACTCGGCAGCGGCTTGCTGACGGTGCACGACATCGGCCAGGCGATCGCCCGCTCGTCCGATGACGGCCATAACAAGGGCGCCGAGGCCGCCGCCGCCGCCCTGCTACAGATCGCCGCCGCCCGTCACCTGGGCGCGGCCTGATGGGTCGTCCGGCTAGACCCGCGGCCAAGCCGGGCCGTCCCCGCACCGCCGCCCGCGTCGCCGCCGTGCAGGCCTTGTTCCAGAGCGAGCAGGGCAACGAGACCGCCGAGACCGTCATCGACCAATTCGTCCGTCACCGGCTTGGCGCGTTCGAGGCCGAGGGCTTCGAGGAGGGCCGCATCCCCGACGCGCACGTCCCGCTGTTCGCCCGCATCGTCCGCGCCGCGGTCATCGACCAGGACCGGCTCGACGGCATGATCGCGGGCGCGCTGCCGCCGGAATGGCCCATGCTGCGGCTCGACCCGGTGCTGCGGGCGGTCATGCGCGCGGGTACCGCCGAACTCACGATGCCGGACGGGCCGCCCGCACGCGTCGTGATCAACGAGTATCTCGACGTCGCCCACGGCTTCTTCAACGGCGACGAGCCGCGCATGGTCAACGGCCTGCTCGACCGCATCGCCCGCGAGCTGCGTCCGGCCGACTTCGGAGCCGAAACCGGCGCAGCATGAATGAGTTCGGGCTCATCGCCCGGCATTTCCGCCCGCTCGCCGGACCAGGCGGGCTCGACCTGCTGGACGACGCCGCGCTGCTCGCGCCGCCGCCGGGCCGCGAACTGGTGCTGACGGTCGATGCGATGGTCGAGGGGGTGCACTACCTGCCCGACGATCCCCCCGATCTGGTCGCGCGCAAGCTGCTGCGGGTCAATCTGTCCGATCTCGCGGCCAAGGGCGCCCAACCGCTCGGCTACCTGCTCACCGTCTCGGCCCCGCGCGGCACCGGCGAGGACTGGTTCGCAGCGTTCGCCGCCGGGCTGGCCGCGGACCAGGCGGCGTTCGGCATCGCGCTGCTCGGCGGCGACACGACGTCGACCCCGGGCCCGTTCAGTCTCTCGCTCACCGCGATCGGGCACGTCGCGCCCGGCCGCATGATCCGTCGCGCTGGCGCCCGGCCCGGCGACGGCGTGTGGGTCACCGGCACAATCGGCGACGGCGCCCTCGGCCTGCGCGCGATCCGCGGCGAGCTGCCCGATCCCGACGGCGCGCTCGCCGACCGCTATCGCCTGCCGCAGCCGCGCCTCGGCGTCGCCCGCGCGGATTGGGTGCGCGCGGCGATGGATGTGTCGGATGGTCTCGTGCAGGACCTCGGCCATCTCTGCCGCGCCGGGGGCGTCGGCGCCGCGATCGAGGCTGGGCTGGTGCCACTCTCGCCCGCCGCCTGCGCCGCCGGGCTCGCCTGGCGCGAGACGTGCCTGACCGGCGGCGACGATTATGAGCTGCTGCTGGCCGTGGCGCCCGAGAACGCTGCGCGGCTACCGCCAGGGCTGACGCGGATCGGCACGTTCGTCGCTGGGGACGAGGTGCGGGTGGTGGACGAAGCGGGACGGCGGCTGACGTTCGAGCGAGGCGGCTGGAGCCATTTCTGAGCCTGGTCTCGTCCTTACGGGCTCGTGCTCCCGCGGCTGCTGCCGACGCCGCCGCCGGGCGCGCTGTCGCCGCCGGCACTGAGGCCGCCCACGCTGTAACGGCCCACGTTGCCCAACAGCTGCTGCAGGAACGACGCCTCGCTGCCCGGCGAGACCGTCGCGCCGCCCGCAACCGAGACGCTGCGGCCGTCATTCTCGTTCAGCCGGCGGAGGCTGCGCAGCACGCCGCCTTGGTCGAAGTTCATCACCATCACGTTCTGCCGCAACACGCCGGGCGTCAGGCCGATCCGGGTGTGGGTGGTCTCGCTGATGTACATCCACTCGTTGTCGTCGAATGTCGCATGCGCCGTCGGTGAGCCGAGCAGCGACGTGACGTCCTTCTTCGTGCTGGTGCCGAGCACGAGTTCCTTCGCGAGGTCCGGGTCGACCCGGTTGCCGCGCAGCGTCCGCGGCGTCTCGACGACGCTGCAGCCGCCGGCAAGGGCGGCGATGGTAGCGAGTAGAAGGGCATTGCGAGCGGTTCGAAGCACAGAGGATATCCTCGCCGAAAGCCGCGTCCGATTGACCGGGCGAGCGGGGCGCATATGTGTGCGGGGTTGCCTCTCACGCTGGCTGCGGCGTGTCAATCTGGGAGGTCGACTAGAAGGTGAGCACCATGGGTTTGCTGGGTTTATTCGGCCGCAGACGGCACGAGCGCGCCGGATTCGCGCTCTACACCGCCGCGGTGCGGGCGGCGCGCGACCCGTACTACTACGCAGAGCTCGGCGTGCCGGACACGCTCGACGGCCGCTTCGACATGATCGGCGTGCATGTCTGGCTGCTGATCGACCGGCTGCGGCGCGATCCACCGCCGGGTCCGGCGCTGGCGCAGGCGGTGTTCGACGCGATGTTTTCCGACATGGACCATACGTTGCGCGAGATGGGGGTCAGCGACATGACCGTCGGCAAGCGCGTCAAGGCGATGTGGGAGGCGCTGCACGGCCGCAGCCAGGCCTACGAGGCCGCCGGCGACGAGGCGGCGTTGACCGAGGCGCTGGGCCGCAACGTCTGGCGCGGCGTCGATCCGGGCCATGCGCCGGCGGTGCTCGCGGGCATCGTGCAACGGCAGCGCGAGGCGTTGGCCGACCAAAATCTGGCGGCGCTGGCCGAGGGCAAGGTGGCGTTCCGCGCGGCCGAGGCGGTGACGGCCGACGCGGTGACAACATGAGCGAGTTGTCGCGCATCGTCGCGCTCGATCGGGTCGGCGCCGTCGGTCTGGACTACGTGGTCGAGGCGGCCGGTCCCGAATGCGCGGCGTTGGCCGAGCGGCTCCGAATCGTGGCTGTTGAGCGGGTGCGTTGCGCGTTCAGCCTGCGCCGGGTCACGGGCTCGGTGATCGAGGCGGAAGGCGTGCTGGAGGCGGCGGTGGTGCAGAACTGCGTCGTCTCGCTCGAGCCGATCGGGCAGGTGATCGACGAGCGGTTCGCAGTCCAGTTCGTGCCGCTCGGCAGCGAGGCGCCGGACGACGATTTCGAGTCGCCCGACCAGATCGTCTACCAGGGCAGCGCGATCGATCTGGGCGAGGCGACCGCCGAACAGCTGGCCCTCGCCCTCGACCCTTACCCGCGCGCGCCAGGCTTGGAAGACCCGGCCGAGGCGCCCGAGGACACACCCCATCCGTTCGCCGGCCTTGCGGCATTGCGCGGGAACTCCTAGCCAGGCTTGCTCTGGGCGGACGCCTCTGGTAAGGGCCGCCGCTCATTCCTTCACCCTCAGTGATCCAGTCGCCTTTCGGCGCTGCCCGCGTCACACCTTCTCCAGAGGCGCTGTCCATGGCCGTTCCCAAGAAGAAAACCTCCCCGTCACGCCGCGGCATGCGCCGTGCGCATGACTTCCTGGTCGGCGAGGCGCACAACGATTGCCCGAATTGCGGCGAGCTGAAGCGGCCGCACCACGTCTGTAGCCATTGCGGCTACTACGGTGGGCGCGAGGTCGTGGCGGCCGGCAAGGAGCTGAAGGGCGCCGTTCGCGCCTGAGACGTGCCTGATTCCGGGGTCTCCACCTGATTGAGCGAACCCTATTCCCTCGCGATCGATGCGATGGGCGGCGATCATGCGCCGTTGATCGTCGTCGACGGGATCGCGCTCGCGGCTGAGCGGCACCCGGGCGCACGCTTCCTGCTCATCGGCGACCAAGCCCAACTCGGCCCGTTGCTCGCGACCCGGCCGCGCGTGGCCGCATGCTGCACCGTGCTGCACGCGGCCAGCGCGATACCCTCGGACATGAAGCCGACCGCGGCCCTGCGGCAGCGCGACTCTTCGATGCGCCTGGCGATCGACGCCGTGGCGAGCGGCCAGGCCTCGGGCGTGGTCTCGGCCGGCAACACCGGCGCGCTCATGGCCATGGCCAAGATCGTGATCAAAACGCTGCCCGGCATCTCGCGCCCGGCCATGGCCGCCATCGCCCCCTCCTCGCGCGGCGACGTCGTCATGCTCGACCTCGGCGCCAACGTGCAGTGCGACGCGCGCAACCTGGTCGAATTCGCGGTCATGGGCGACGTGTTCGCCCGCACCGTGCTCGGACTGCCGGCGCCCACGATCGGCCTGATGAACGTGGGTTCCGAGGAGCTCAAGGGCGACGAGCGGGTGCGCGAGGCGGCCGACATGCTGCGACTGAGCCATATCGCGCCGCAATTCCACGGCTTCGTGGAAGGCCACGACATCGCTGCCGGCACCACCGACGTGATCGTCATGGACGGGTTCACCGGCAATGTGGCGCTCAAGACGGCCGAGGGCGCGCTCAAGCTCGCCGGCGACCTGATGAAGCAGATTTTCGCCGGCAGCCTCGGCGGCAAGCTCGCCTATCTGCTGGCGCGGCCGGGCCTGGACCGGATGCGCGAATGGCTCGACCCAAGGCGCTACAACGGCGCGGTCATGCTGGGGCTGAACGGCGTCGTGGTGAAGTCGCACGGCGGCACCGACGCCACCGGCTTCGCCCACGCGCTGGACGTCGCGATGGACATGGTGGTCCACGGGTTCAACGCGAAGATCCGCGACGGGCTCGCCCGGATCGAGGCGTTGAGCGCGCCGTCGGCCGACCTCGCGGCGTCGGCCTGAGCCGGTGACCACGGGGCGCGCGGTGATCGCCGGGATCGGCGGCTATCTGCCGGCGCGGATCGTGACCAACGAGGAATTGTCGCGCACGCTCGACACCAGTGATCAGTGGATCCGCGAGCGCACCGGCATCGGCGAGCGCCGGCTGGCCGGGCCGGAAGATACTTGTGCGTCGATGGCGACCGAGGCTGCCCGCCGCGCCTTGGCCAACGCGGGCGCCGAGCCCGGCGAGGTCGGCGCCATCATCCTGGCCACCGCGACGCCCGACCAGGCCTTCCCCGCCACCGCGCTCCGCGTCCAGGCCGCCCTGGGCATCACCGGCGGGTTCGGCTTCGACGTCTCGGCCGCCTGCTCGGGCTTCGTCTACGGGCTCTCCATCGCCGACGCGATGATCCGCACCGGCCAGGTCGCGGGCGCGCTGGTGATCGGCAGCGAGGTCTACTCGCGCATCATGAACTGGCAGGACCGCGGCACCTGCGTGCTATTTGGCGACGGCGCCGGCGCCGTCTACCTGCGCCCAGCCCGGCCCGACGAAGCCGGGCGCGGCGTGCTGTCGACGCATCTGCACGCGGACGGGCGGCTGGGCGACCTGCTCTACGTCGACGGCGCGGTCGGGCGACCCGATCGGCCGGGGCACCTGGCGATGAACGGGCGCGAGATCTTCCGCCACGCCGTCGCCAAGCTCGCCGCCGCCGTCGACGAAGCGTTGAGCGCCAATGGGTTGCAGCACGATGATGTGGATTGGCTGGTGCCGCACCAGGCAAACCGCAGAATTATCGACGCGATGGGCAAGAAGCTGGGTTTGTCGCCCGACCGCGTCGTCGTCACCGTCGATCGCCACGCCAATACCTCGGCCGCCTCGATCCCGCTGGCGCTGGCCGAAGCCTGTGGCGACGGCCGGATCAAGCCGGGCGAGTTGGTCGTGCTCGAGGCGCTGGGCGGCGGGCTGACCTGGGGCAGCGCCCTCGTGCGCATGTAGCAACCCGGCCACAGCCGGGGCGCGCCGTCGACCTAGTCTTCTTTGATTTCAAAGCCCTTGCTTGACCGCTCGAAAGCTGCCCCGTAGCGTATCGGCATGAACACGGTTACGCGCGCGCAACTGGCGGAGACCATCTACGCGCAGGTGGGATTGTCTCGCAACGACTCTGCAGAGTTGCTGGAAACGGTGCTCGAGCGGATGAGCCAGGCGCTCGAAGCGGGCGAGCCGGTCAAGCTGAGCGGCTTCGGAACCTTCTCGGTGCGCCAGAAAGGCCGCCGCATCGGCCGCAATCCCAAGACCGGGATCGAGGTGCCAATCCTTCCCCGCCGCGTGCTCACCTTCAGGCCGAGCCAGGTGCTGAAGGCGCAGGTGAATGGCACGCCGATCCCGCTCGTCGGCGATGACGAATGAGCGGCCACGGTTCGCTGTTGCCCGATGATGCAGAGCCGGTTCGCGTGCGCGCCAAGAAGGCGCCGAATGCGTTCCGCACCATCAGCGAAGTCGCCGACGAGCTGCACATTCCGCAACACGTGCTGCGGTTTTGGGAGACCAAGTTCCCGCAGATCAAGCCGCTCAAGCGCGGCGGTGGCCGGCGCTACTATCGGCCCGACGACATCCTGCTGCTACGCCGGATCTCCGACCTGCTTTACACCCAGGGCTATACGATCAAGGGCGTGCAGCGCCTGCTGCGCGAGGGCGGCGGGCAACTCGCGGAGGATATCCCGCCCGCGTCGCCCGCCGAGCGCGCCGCCTCCGAGGCGGAGCGGCTCGAGCCGGCGCCGTCGCTGCCGGGTCTCCAGCTGGCGCCGGGTCATGGCGATGACGAGGCCGCGCGGCTGCGGCTCGTGCTCGTGCAGGTGCTCGAGGAACTCGAGGCGCTCCGGACATTGCTCGGTGTCAACGAGGCTGCTAAGACCCATGGCATCGGAGCGTAGCGCAGTCTGGTAGCGCATCAGTCTGGGGGACTGAGGGTCGTGGGTTCGAATCCCGCCGCTCCGACCACTCCCCCTCCTCATTCCCGGTTCGCTGCCTCGACAGCACCCGGCACGCGGTTTGCGGGGATCTGGTAGACGACGGCGGTCGTTCCCGGCCGGGTCAGCTTCTTCCACAGGTCGCTCGGCAACCGAGACTGCGCTCCGATCATCTGCAACACGGTTTCGATGGCGCGCGGCTCGGGCGCCAAGCGCGCCACTTCGACCCAGTCGCGCGTCGGCGTGAAGGCCTGCATCGCCTCGTGATGCGTGCAGCCGGGATGGTGCAGGCAGTCCTGCACGACGCCCTCTTCGGTCGCGACCAGGTCGCCTGGATGCGGTGCCTCGGTGCTGACGCGGCTGAGTAGCCCACCGGCGACGAGCAGGTAGTGTAGCTCGCGCGCCGTTTCCGGATCGACGTGGACCGGCAGGCCGGAAGCGGCGACGAAGGCCGCGATCCGCTCCTCGGCCAGTACGGGATGCACGTTCTCGAGGTAGAGCAGGCCGACGGAGCTGGTCACGAACCCGAGCCCGGCCAGAGCCGCCACCGCGCCCTTGACCCGGCCCTCGCCGATCCACAACCGGAACCACAGCGCCACCGGCACCGCGGCGAATGCGGCCGAAACCATGAAGTAGCGCGGCACCACATAGAGGATGCTGAAATTGGCTGCGACGAACACGAAGCCGACCAGCGCGCCAAGGCCGCACCAGTCGATCAAGGCACGTTGCGGCCGCGTCAGGTCGCGCCGCCGCCGAACGATGACGTAGGCCGGCACCGCCAGCAGGAAAAGCATCCCGTATTTTTGGCTGATGAGGATCGCCGCGAATGGCGCTGCCAACGGCGCCGTTGCGAGCACGCCCTCGCCGTCGAGTGCATGGTGAGCCGCGTCGGCCTCGGCCGCCTTGGCCGAGCGGTCGACCTGGTCGTGCCCGGCCGAAATCCGGCTGCGGTAGAACGGATCGCCGCTGCGCGCGGTGCAGTAGCCGATTTGCGCCCCGACCACGACCGAGAAGCCCAGCGCGATCCAGAGATAGCGCGCCCGCTTCATCCCCGGGCGGAATAGGAACAGCATGCCGTAGAGCACCAGCATCATGACCGACGTCTCGCGGGTCAGGAAGCCGAGCCCGGCCAGCACGCCGCTGGCGACCAGTAGTTTGACGCTGCCGCCGCGTTCGCGCGCGAACATGAGGGCCCAGAACGACGCCATGGCCAGGCTCATCTCGAGCAAGTCCGGATTGGCGTAGGTTGCCTGGATCAGGAATTGCGGCAGGACGATGCCGATCACGGTCAGCACCATGGCGGTGCCGCGCCCGAGCCAGTGCCGCGCGCCGATGTAATTGACGATCAGGAAGCCGGCGAAGGCCGCCACGTTGACGACGGTCAGTGCCGTCACCGACGGACCGAATAGCGCGATCACCGCGGCGATCGGGAGAACGAGCGGGTAACGCAGCGCCCAATGCGTCGTCCCCAAAGCTGGGAAATTGGTGACCCAGTCCATCGCGGCGGCAGCGTAGGAAGCCTCGTCATGCCCTTGGTAGCCGACCCAGCGCCACGCCAGCGTGACCGCCGCCAACAGCACGAGTGCTGCGATCCCAACAGCCTCGTGCGCGCCGATCCGGTCGTATCCGGGCCAGGCCGGCTCGGGCGAGCGTCGCCCGCTGACCTGGCGTAGCCGAGCTCGGCTGGGACCGTTTGCAATCCGTGTTCTCGCTAAAACTAGGCCCTGGAGACTCATGCCGCACCTCTTCTACAACCAAAAGTTGCAGTTTTTGCTCGGCATATGTCTCATTTGGAAACAATGATGATCAAGTGTATGAGATTTAGACTAACAGATCGTTAATAAGACAAATAGTCTTAAAAAATAGACGAAACGAGCGCGCGAAAGCTGCCGGGCCGCACGATGGTTTAGGCGGGGAGGAGGACCGTGACGGCGGCTTGGGCCGCGATGCCCTCGCCGCGGCCGGTGAAGCCGAGGCGTTCGGTCGTGGTGGCCTTGACCGAAATCCGGCCGGGGTCGGCGCCGAGCAACTCGGCCAGGCGTGCGATCATCGCCGGGGCATGCGGCGTGATCTTAGGGCGCTCGCAGATCAGCGTGACATCGGCGTTGGCCAGGCGGCCGCCGCGCGCGGCGATTCGGCTGGCGGCATGGCGCAGGAAGCGGGCGCTGTCGGCATCCTTCCAGGTCGCTTCGGTGGGCGGGAAATGGCGGCCGATATCGCCCTCGGCCAGCGCCCCGTAGATCGCGTCGCACAGCGCATGGATGCCGACGTCGGCATCGGAATGGCCGGCCAGGCCGCGCTCGTGCGGCACGTCGATCCCGCACAGGATCAGCGAGCGGCCAGCTTCGAACACATGGACGTCGAACCCGGTGCCGATGCGCGGCTCCATCGGGGCGGCCAGGATGCGCTCCATGCGGTCGGCGTCCTCTCGATAGGTGAGCTTGATGTTGTCCTCGTGGCCCGCGACGAGCGCGACCGGGAGGCCGGCGCGCTCGAACAGGGCGGCGTCGTCGGTGGCCGGGTCACCGGCGTGACGGCGGTGCAGGTCGAGGATGACGGGGAAGCGGAATGCTTGTGGCGTCTGCGCGCGGAACAGGCCTTCACGTGGCACGGTCGCCGTGATCACGTTCGCAGCGCCGCGCTTGAGCGTGTCGGCGAGCGGCACGGCCGGGATCGCGCCGTCGTGCCGCTCGAGCGCGTCGAGCAGGGCGGCGATGGTGCCGTCGGGCACGAACGGGCGGGCGGAGTCGTGGATCAGCACGATGTCGGGCGCGTGCGGCGCCAGCGCCTCAAGCCCGGCGCGCACACTGTCCTGCCGCGCCGCGCCACCGGGCACGACCGGCAAGTGGGGGATGCCGGCGAGCGCCGGACCGATCTCGGCAGGGTCGCCCACCGGCTGCAGCAGGTCGCACTTGGCGAGCCGCTCCGCCGCCCAGCGGATGACCGGCTTGCCGGCACACGGGGAAAATTGCTTCGGCCGCTCGGCCCCGAACCGCTGTCCGGACCCGGCTGCGACCAGGATCGCCGCGATGCGCATGCCGCAGCTTTGAAGCGCTGAGCACGCCGGCGTCAACCCCGCGTCATGCATCTGCGATAAACGTTTGCACCGCGGCAAGGCACCCACTAGTTTGCCCAATTGATGAGCAATCAGCACACCGTATCGACCGCCGCGCCGGGTTTGGCGCCTCTCACGCTGGGCTCGGGCACGACGGCGGTGGAAATTGCGCGTCCAGTGATCCTGGCGCCGATGTCGGGTGTGACGGATTTGCCGTTCCGGCGCCTGGCCAAGCAGCACGGCGCCGGGCTGGTCGTGTCGGAGATGATCGCATCTTGGGCAATGGTGCGTGAAAACCGGACGACGCTGCGGATGGCCGAGGTCGATGGCTGCGGCGGCCCAGCCTCGGTCCAGCTCGCCGGCTGCGACCCGGTCGCGATGGCCGAGGCGGCGCGGATCGCGGTCGATCACGGCGCCGACCTGGTCGACATCAATTTCGGCTGCCCGGTCAAGAAGGTCGCCGTCGGCCAGACTGCCGGGTCGGCGCTGATGCGGGACGAGGCCGCTGCCACGCGCATCCTCGAGGCGACCGTGCGCGCGGTCCCGGTCCCGGTGACGCTGAAGATGCGGATGGGGTGGGACCACGCCAGCCTCAACGCCCCCAGCCTGGCGCGGATCGCCGAGCAGGAGGGCATCCGGATGGTGACGGTGCACGGCCGCACGCGCCAGCAATTCTACACCGGCACGGCCGACTGGGATTTCGTCGCCGAGGTCAAGGCGGCGGTCGCGATCCCGGTCATCGTCAACGGCGATATCCTGACGCTCGACGATGCGGCCGAGGCCAAGCGCCGCTCCGGCGCGGACGGGGTCATGATCGGCCGCGGCTGCTACGGGCGGCCCTGGTTCCCGGCGCAGGTGGCCGAATTTCTAGTCACCGGGCGGCGCCGGCCGGACCCGGACCTGGCCGAACGCAAGCGGATCCTACTGCGCCATTACGAGGCGATGCTGATCCATCTCGGCCGCGAGCCCGGCATGCGCGTCGCCCGCAAGCACGTCGCCTGGTATTCGCACGGGCTCTACGGGTCGTCCGAGTTCCGCGCCGCGGTCAATCGCTGCACCGACGCCGAGGCCGTCATGACTCTGATCCACCACTTTTTCGAAGGGCTGCTCGAGCGCGCCGGTCGCGAGGCGATCGCGGCATGACGAGCGCCGTCGAACGCCTGGCGCGAAGGCCGATCCCGGTCGATTCATTGGCCCTGCTCGGGGCGTTGCCGGTCCCGGCCGTGCTGCTCGATGCGCATGACCGCTTCCGCTACGTCAACCAGGCGGCCGAGCAGTTCTTCGGCGTCTCGATGCTGCAACTGGCGCAGACGTCGCTCGCGGCCTTCCTGCTGCACGACAACCCGCTGTTTCAAATCATCGCCCAGGTCCGCGCGGGCGAGCTGACCATCTCGGACCACGACCTGACGCTCGACAGCCCGCGCCTGCACAAGCGCCACATCGCCGTGCACGCGACGACGCTCCCCGAGGAGCCCGGCTGCGTGCTGCTGACGCTGCAGGACGCCTCGGCCGCCCGCGCGCTCGACCGCCAGATCGCCTTCCGCGGCGCCGCCCGCAGCGTCAGCGGCATGGCCGCGATCCTGGCCCACGAGGTGAAGAACCCGCTCTCCGGTATCCGCGGCGCGGCGCAGTTGCTGGAGGCCAGCGTCGCCGAGAACGATCGCGAGCTGACCGATCTGATCCGCGACGAGGTGGACCGCATCCGCGACCTAGTCGATCGGATGGAGGTGTTCGGCGAGAAGCCGATCGAGCGCCGCGCGGTCAATATCCATCGCGTGCTCGAACACGTCCGCCGGCTGGCGCAGAACGGCGTCGCGGCCGGGATCCGGATCCAGGAATCCTACGATCCGTCGTTGCCGCCGGCCTGGGGCAACCGGGACCAGCTGGTGCAGGTGGTGCTGAACCTGGTCAAGAACGCTGCCGAGGCGATCGCGGGCGAGCCGTCGCTCGGTGATCGGGGCGAGATCGTGCTCACCACGGCGTATCAACACGGCATGCGGCTCGCGGTGGCGGGCAGCGCGCACCGGGTCCATGTGCCGCTGGTGGTCAGCGTGCGCGACAACGGGCCGGGCATTCCGGAAGACATCCGGCCGCATCTGTTCGAGGCATTCGTGAGCAGCAAGTCGAGCGGCAGCGGGCTCGGCCTGGCGCTGGTGGCCAAGATCGTGGGCGATCATGGCGGGCTGATCGAGGTCGACAGCCGGTCCGGGCGGACCGAGTTCCGGCTCTGCCTGCCGGTGCTGAGCGATCCCGACGGCGAGATCATTTGAAAGCGATAGCATGACCTTGCCGACCGTTCTGGTTGCCGACGACGACCGTTCCATCCGCACCGTGCTGACCCAGGCGCTCGGGCGCTCCGGCTATCAGGTGCGCTGCACCGGCAACGCGGCCACGCTGTGGCGCTGGGTCGAGGACGGCGAGGGCGACCTCGTGATCACCGACGTGGTGATGCCGGACGAGAACGGGCTCGACCTGATCCCGCGCATCAAACGAATACGGCCCGAACTGCGCGTCGTGGTGATGAGCGCGCAGTCGACGCTGATGACGGCGGTCAAGGCGGCGCAGCGGGGCGCGTTCGAATACCTGCCTAAGCCGTTCGATCTAAAGGAGTTGCTGGCCGTGGTCGGGCGCGCTTTGGCCCAGCCGATGGCCGTGCCCGAGGGCCAGGTGCCGCATTCGCCGGAGAGCGAGGAGCGGCTGCCGCTGATCGGCCGCTCGGTGGCCATGCAGGAGATCTATCGCAGCATCGCGCGGCTGACGACGACGGACCTGACCGTGATGGTCAACGGCGAGTCCGGCACCGGCAAGGAACTGGTGGCGCGCGCGCTGCACGATTACGGGCGCCGGCGGGCGGGGCCGTTCGTGGCGATCAACATGGCCGCGATCCCGCGCGAGCTGATCGAGAGCGAGCTGTTCGGCCACGAGCGCGGCGCGTTCACCGGGGCGCTGAACCGCGCGCAGGGCCGCTTCGAGCAGGCCGCGGCGGGCACGCTGTTCCTCGACGAAATCGGCGACATGCCGGCCGAGGCGCAGACCCGGCTGCTGCGCGTGCTGCAAGAGGGCGAGTTCACCACCGTCGGTGGCCGCCAGCCGATCCGCGCCAATGTCCGCATCGTGGCCGCGACGCACCGCGACTTGCGCCAGGCCATCCGCGACGGGCATTTCCGCGAGGATCTGTTCTATCGCCTCAACGTGGTCCCGATCCGGCTGCCGCCCCTGCGCGAACGGCTCGAGGACATCCCCGTGCTTGCGCGGCACTTCCTCGACAAGGCGCGCGAGTCCGGCCTGCCGTCCAAGTCGCTCGACCAGTCCGCGATCGAGCGGCTGCGGCAGCATCGCTGGCCCGGCAACGTGCGCGAGCTCGAGAACCTGATGCGTCGCCTCGCCGCGCTGTATCCGCAGGAGACGATCACGGCCGAGGTGATCAGCGCCGAACTGCACGACACCGTCCGCGACGAGCCGGCGTCGGCCGGCGGCGGGTCCGAGCCGCTGGCCGCCGCCGTCGAGCGCCACATCCGCCAATTCTTGGCCGCCAACCGCGACGGGCTGCCGATGCGCGACATCTACGACCGGGTCATCGCCGAGGTGGAGCGGCCGTTGATCCAGATGACGCTCTCGGCCACTCGCGGCAACCAGATCAAGGCCGCCGCGATGCTCGGCCTGAACCGCAACACGCTGCGCAAGAAGATCAGGGATCTGGACATCCCCGTGGTGCGCGGCATCGGATGATCGAGTTGCCTTCTCCCTCTCCCTCTGGCGGGAGAGGGCTTTGTCATAGAGGGGTGTAGGGGTCTGCTATAGATGATGGCGTCATGAACGCGCCGATTGCTCCCGCCTCGATCCGCCTGCCACGCCGCCGCCCGGCCGACGTCTTGCTCGGCAAGGGCATGACGCTGGTCTTGGCCGCCATCGCGCTGAGCTTGGGCATCGGTACCTTCGTCGTCCTGTCGGGCGGGGTGCGGCTGCAGCTCAAGCCCCCGCTGGTGGCGATGGTGATCGCCAACCTGGCGGTGCTGCTGCTGCTGGGCGCGGTGCTGGCGGGGCGGCTGACGCGGGTGTGGGTCGAGCGTCGGCGGGGCTCGGCCGGGTCGCGGCTGCACGTGCGGCTGGTGCTGCTGTTCAGCGTGGTGGCGGTGACGCCGACGATCCTGGTCGGCCTGTTCGCGACCGCGTTCTTCACGTTGGGGATCGAGGCCTGGTTCAACGATCGGGTGCGGACGGCGCTGAACGAGGGGCTCGAGGCGAGCCGGGGCTATCTCGAGGAGCACCGCAACAACATCCGCGGCGACGCGCTGCAGATGGCCAACGACATCAGCCGGGCCGGGTCGATGCTGGCCAACGATCCCTATTCGTTCGCGCAGGGCCTGCAAACGCAGACGTTCCTCAAAGGCCTGACCGAGGCGATCATCTTCGAGCCGGTAACCGGGCAGGTGATTGCGGGCGTCGGGCCGATGGAGGGGCTGGGGGTCGAGCTGCCGCCGAAGACGGCGATCGATCAGGCGCAATCGGGCGAGGTCGCGGTGATCGGGTCGCCCGATCAGGACCGGGTCCGCGCCGTGGTCAAGCTGAACGTGACGCCGACGCTGATGCTGCTGATCGAGCGGCCGGTCGACCAGGACATCGTAAACCACATGGTCCGCACCGAGCAGGCGGTCGCGGAATACAACCGGCTCGACAAGAGCCGGTCGGGCCTGCAGGTGACGTTCGCGCTGATCTTTGCGTTGGTGGCGCTGCTGGTGCTGATGGCGGCGGTGTTGATCGGGCTGGTGCTGGCCAACCAGATCGCGCGCCCGATCGGCGGGCTGATCCTGGCGGCCGAGCGGATCCGGGGCGGCGACCTGGGCGTGCGGGTGCCGGAGATCGGCAGCGACGACGAGGTGGCCGGGCTGTCGCGCGCGTTCAACCGGATGACCGGGCAGCTCAATTCGCAGCGCACCGAGCTGATGGACGCCTACAGCCAGATCGACGAGCGGCGGCGGTTCACCGAGACGGTGTTGGCCGGCGTGTCGGCCGGCGTGATCGGGCTCGACGCCGAGGGGCGGGTCGAGCTGCCGAACCGGGTCGCGGGCGAGTTGCTGGGCAAGGATTTGTTCACCGAGATCGGCGCCGAGCTGGGCCGGCTGGTGCCGGAGTTCGACCCGTTGCTGCGGGCGGTGCGCGAGCATCCGGAGCGGGCGCACACGGCCGAGGTCGAGATCGGCCGGCCGCAGCGGCGGCGAACGCTGCTGGTGCGCGTCGGCAGCGACCTGCGCGGCGGCGCGCCGGACGGCTACGTGGTGACGTTCGACGACATCACGGAACTGCAGTCGGCGCAGCGCAAGGCGGCCTGGGCGGACGTGGCACGGCGAATCGCGCACGAGATCAAGAACCCGCTGACCCCGATCCAGCTCGCGGCCGAGCGGCTGAAACGCAAGTTTGCCAAAGAGATAAAGTCCGATCCTGAGACGTTCGCGCAATGCGCCGACACGATCGTGCGCCATGTCGGCGACATCGGCCGCATGGTCGACGAGTTCTCCGCCTTCGCGCGGATGCCGTTGCCGGTGCTGAAGGCGGAAGACATCGGCCGGGTCGTACGCGAGACGCTGGTGCTGCAACGCAGCGCGCGGCCGGAGATCGTCTGGACGACCGACATCCCCGATCGCGGCCCGATCGGTCTGTGCGACCGGCGGCTGTTCGGCCAAGCGGTGACGAACCTGTTGCAGAACGCGGCCGATGCGGTGGCCATGCGGTCCCGCGGCGAGGGCGAGCCGGTCGGGCGCATCCGAGTCGCCGTGCTCGAGCGCGACGGCATGGCGACGGTCCTGGTCGAGGATGACGGTATCGGCCTACCGCAGGAAGGACGCGACCGGTTGACCGAGCCCTACGTCACGCACAAGCCGAAAGGCACCGGGCTGGGGTTGGCGATCGTCAAGAAGATCATGGAGGATCACCATGGCCGGCTCGACCTCGACGACCGCGCGGACGAGCCGGGTGCGGTCGCCAGCCTCGCTTTACCGCTGATTGTGCCGGACCCGGTTCCGGCTTAGACACGCTAAAGATGGCGCAAGAACTGCTTATTATCGACGACGAGCCCGATATCCGGATGCTCATCGACGGCGTCCTCAGCGACGAAGGCTACGCCGTTCGGCAGGCGGGCGACTCCGATTCCGCGATCGCCGCGTTTCGGCATCGTCGTCCGGCGCTGGTGATCCTCGACGTGTGGTTGCAGGGCTCGCGGCTCGACGGGCTCGGCATCCTCAACGTGCTGCACACCGAGGAGCCGCACGTTCCCGTCGTCATGATCTCCGGCCACGGCACGATCGAAACCGCGGTGACCGCGATCCAGCACGGCGCTTATGATTTCATCGAGAAGCCGTTCAAGTCCGACCGGCTGCTGCTGATCGTGCGCCGGGCGCTCGAGGCGGCCCGCCTTGCTGTCGAGAACGCCGAGCTGCGGCTGCGCGCGGGCGTCGAGGCCGAACTCACTGGGCACAGCCCGGCCATCGCGCAACTCCGCGCCGCCGTCGAGCGCGTCGCGCCCACCGGGTCGCGGGTACTGATCAGCGGGCCGGCCGGGTCGGGCAAGGAGGTCGCGGCGCGGATGGTGCACCAGCGCTCGCGCCGGGCCGATGGGCCGTTCGTCATGCTCAACTGCGCCACGCTGAACCCGGCACGGTTCGAGGAGGAGCTGTTCGGCGTCGAGGCCGGTCCCGACGTGACCCACGCGCCGCGCCGCGCCGGCGTGCTCGAGCGCGCCCATGGCGGCACGCTGCTGCTCGACGAAGTCTCCGACATGCCGATGGAGACACAAGGAAAAATCGTCCGCGCGCTGCAGGACCAGACCTTCGAGCGGCTCGGCGGCACCACGCGGGTCAAGGTCGACGTGCGGGTGCTGGCGACCACGAACCGGGACCTGCAGGCCGAGATCGCCGCCGGGCGGTTCCGCGAGGACCTCTACTATAGACTGGCCGTCGTGCCGGTGCGGATGCCGAGCCTGCGCGAGCGGCGCGAGGACGTGCCGGAGCTGGCGCGCTTCTTCCTCGAGCGCTCGGCCGAGACGTCGGGCATTCCGTGCCGCGAGCTGTCGACCGACGCGCTGACCGCGCTGCAGGCCTATGACTGGCCCGGCAACGTGCGGCAGTTGCGCAATCTGATGGACTGGCTGCTGATCATGGCGCCGGGCGGCCAGGCCGACGCGATCCGGGCCGAGATGCTGCCCGCCGAGATCAGCCAGGGCGCGCCGGCGCTGCTCAATTTCGACCCCTCGGCCGACCTGATGTCGCTGCCGCTGCGCGAAGCCCGCGACCTGTTCGAGACGCAGTATCTGCAGGCCCAACTGCTCCGCTTCGACGGCAACATCAGCCGCACCGCCGGCTTCGTCGGCATGGAGCGCAGCGCCTTGCATCGCAAGCTCAAGCAACTCGGGGTCAACTCGGACGACCGGGCTTCCCCATGAGCCGGGCCGCCCCATGAGCCGGGCCGCCCCATGAGCCGGGTTGCCTACGTGAACGGCGCCTATATGGCGCAGCGCGAGGCGTCGGTGAACGTCGAGGACCGCGGCTACCAGTTCGCCGACGGGATCTACGAGGTGGTGCACCTCTATCGCGGCCGGATGATCGATACCGGGCTGCACATGGATCGGCTCGAGCGGTCGCTGCGCGAAATCCGCATCGCCATGCCGATGACCCGGCCGGCGCTGCTCCACGTCATGGCTGAGGTCGCCCGCCGCAACCGCGTCGCCGAGGGCCTGCTCTACATGCAGGTCACCCGCGGCGTTGCCCGGCGCGAGCACGTGTTCCCGTCGCACCCGATCCCGCCCGCGCTGGTCGTCACCGCGCGCCGCACGCCACCGTTCCCGCGCAATCTCGACGCGTGGGCGACCTCGGCGATCACGCACCCGGACGAGCGCTGGGCGCGGTGCGACATCAAGTCGGTGGCGCTGCTGCCGAACGTGCTGGCCAAGCAGGCGGCGCGCGAGCGGGGCGCGTCCGAGGCGATCCTGATCGATCGCGACGGCATGGTGACCGAGGGCGGCTCGACCAGCGTCTGGATCGTCGACGCCGAGGGCACGCTGCGCACGCGCCCGCTCGGCCACGCGATTCTGCCGGGCTGCACGCGGGCCTCGCTGCGGGCTCTGATGGAAGCCGAGGGGATCGCGATGCAGGAGACGCCCTTCAGCGAGGCGGAGTTGCGGGCGGCGCGCGAGGTATTCCTGACCAGTGCGACGAGTTTCGTGCGTCCCGTGGTGGCGGTAGACGGCGCGGCGGTCGGCGACGGCCGCGTGGGCCCGGTCGCGCGGCGCCTGTTCGCGATGTTCTCGCGCCACGTGCAAGGCGGCCCGGCGAACGGGTAAGTTTCCCTCTCCACTTCACAATGCCCCCATCGCCAGGGAGAGGAAGAAGGGGGCGGCTGATTGCGGCACTGCAGCATCGCGACTAGAAGGGAGCGGTGTTTCGCGTCCTTCTTATCTTGATGTTGCTCGCCACCGTGACGGCGCGGGCGGGTGAGGGCTCCTGGGCCGAGCGCCAGAGTGCGGAATGCGGCGCCGCCATTGCGAACGCGCAGACCCAGAATGCGACCTTGCCAGGCCTGTTGCTCGCGATCGCCAAGGGGGAGAGTGGGCGGCCGGTGCCGCCGCTGGCGGGGCTGCAGCCGTGGCCGTGGGCGATCAACGCCGATGGCGGAGCCTACTACTTCGACAGCAAGGCCGCCGCGATGGCCTGGACGCGGCAGGCGCTGGCCCGCGGCGTGGGACAGATCGACGTCGGCTGCATGCAGATCAACCTGCAATCGCACCCGAACGCATTCCGCGACATCGACCAGGCGTTCGACCCGGCGGCCAACGCCGACTACGCCGCGCGCTTCCTCAATCGTCTGGTCGCCGAATCAGGCGGCAACTGGTTCGACGCAGTCGGCCACTACCATTCGCGGACGCCGGAACTGGCGGCGGACTATCGCGAGCGGGTGTCGGCGATCGCGCAGGGCAAGACGCCGCCACCGGGCTTGGCGGCGCCGCTGTATGTGCGGGCGATCCGGCAGGGGACGCTGCGGATCCCGCTGGCAGGCGGTGGCGTGTTGCGGATCAACATCCACCGGCAGCCGTCGCGCGGGCGGCGCGCCATGGACGCTTGCCAAGTGGCCAATGTTCTCGGAGACTTCATGCCGGCCCGCGCCAAATCACGGTGCTACGCGGCGCGTTGAATGGTTGGCTTTGCCGCTGGAAACCCGCTATGATTGCTCAGTGGCAGCGCGGCGCGGTATGGACCGTGGCGGCTGACCAGGCAACGACTTCGTTTTCACCCGGTTTGAGACCATCATATGAGCACACCTGATCGCCGTTCCTTTGACAGCCCGCGTCGCGGCGGGCGCGGCCGAGACCGTTTCGATGATTTCGGCGGAGGCGGCCGAGGCGGGCGTGAAGAGCCCTATGTGCCGAGGGACGCCTATGTCCCGGCAGGTGGCGGCCGTGATCGAGGCCCGTCCAACTTCGGCGGTTCGCCGCGCGGTTTCGGGGCCCCGGGCGGGCCGGAGACAGGCGCGACGGTCAAATGGTTCAATGCCGAGAAGGGGTTCGGCTTCGTCGAACTCGAAGGCGGCGGCGGCGATGCTTTCCTTCACATTAGCGTGTTGTCGCGGGCCGGCTATCAAACGGTGTCCCCCGGTGCGATGATGCGCGTGTCGGTGTCGCCGGGCCAGAAGGGCCCGCAGATCGCCGATGTCATGAGCGTCGACGAGACCACGGCAACGCCGGGCGGCGGTGGCGGCGGTGGCGGCGGCGGCGGAATGGGTGGCGCCGGTGGCGGCTTCGATCGTCCGCGCCCGGGTGCCGGTGGCGGCGCCGGCGGCGGGCGTCAGCCGGTCGACATGAGCACGGCCGTCGAGATGCGTGGGACCGTGAAATGGTTCAATGCCGAGAAGGGGTTCGGCTTCGTCATGCCCGATGGCGGCGGCAAGGACGTGTTCGTCCACATCTCCGCGCTGAACCGCGGCGGCATGAGCGGCCTCGAGCCGAACCAGACCGTCAAGATGCAGGTGGCCGATGGCCGCCGCGGGCCGGAAGCCGTCTCGGTCGAGTCCGACTAAGCCGGCATTGCGGTTCTAACTTCAACGGCCGGGCCGCTAAAGCCCGGCCCTTGTCGTTTCAGGCGGTCGCCAAGCCAGACATCCGCCTGTAATATCCTGCCCGAGGACGTCTCGGAAGAAACCAATGCCTGACACGCACGGCCACGCCGACCCGCACAGCGCGGCCAAGCTGCCGCTCCACGGCATCGTCGTGCTCGACCTCACGCTAGCCCGTGCGGGGCCGACCTGCGTCCGACACCTGGCCGACTGGGGCGCGGACGTGATCCGGATCGAGCCGCCGATCTCCGACGGCGAGGAGCTCAGCGGGGATCGCGACGGGCCGGACTTTCAGAACCTGCACCGCAACAAGCGCATGGTGCAGCTCAACCTGAAGTCGCCTGAGGGACACGCGGCGTTCATGCGCCTGGTCGCCAAGGCCGACGTGATCGTCGAGAACATGCGCGCCAACGTGAAGCACCGGCTGAAGATCGCGTGGGACGACGTGCATTCGGTCAATCCGCGACTGGTGTATGGCAGCATCAGCGGGTTCGGCCAGACCGGGCCGTATGCCGCCCGCGCCGGGGTCGACCAGATCGCGCAGGGGATGGGCGGGCTGATGAGCATCACCGGGCTGCCGGGGCAGGGGCCGGTGCGGGTCGGCATCCCGATCGCGGACCTGACCGCCGGCAACCTGCTCGCCTTCGGCATCGTGACCGCGCTGTTCGAGCGCGAGCGGACCGGGGTCGGGCGCTGGGTGCAGACCAGCTTGCTCGAGGTCCAGACCTTCATGCTCGACTTTCAGGCTACCCGCTGGCTGATGAAGGGCGAGATCGCCGGGCAGGCCGGCAACGACCATCCGACCGGCATCCCGACCGGCGTGTTCCCGACCACCGACGGCCACATCAACATCGCCGCCAGCTCCGGCCGGCTGTGGGAGCGGTTCAGCCAGGCGATCGGACACCCCGAATGGACCCAGCATCCCGGTTGGGAGAACCAGAAGGGGCGCAGCGGCAATCGTCGCGACATCAACGCGGCGATCTCGGCGGTCACCCAGACCCAGTCGGCGGCCCATTGGATCGAGTTGTTCGAGGGCGCCGGCATTCCGTGCGGGCCGATCAACACGATCGACAAAGTTTTCGCCGATCCGCAGGTCCAGCATTTGGGCATCGCCACCCCGGTCGAGCATCCGCGGCTCGGCCGCACCGAGCTGATCGCCTCGCCGGTCGCCATGTCCGGCATCGCCCGCGGCATCCGCACACCCACGCCGGAGCGGGGCGAGCATACCGCGTCGGTATTGCAGGGCGTCGGCTACAGCGAGGCCGAGATCGAGGCTTTGCGGACCAAGGGCGCGATCTGAGCGGCACTTTCGGCAAATCAGGACGTTGTAGCTGGACATTCGTACCAAGGTGCCCATGGCCGTCCGACCCGAGACCAATGCTCGCCTGACGAACCGAATCTACTCGCCGGAGGCGCCCGGGCTGGCCTCCCTGCTGGGCCTGGCCGTCGCGGTCGTCATCATCACGGCGCTCTCGGTCGCGCGCGAAGTGTTGATCCCGATCACGCTGGCCGTGCTGCTGAGCTTCATGCTCGGCCCGGTCGTGGCGCTGCTGCGGCGGGTGCGGGTGCCGCGGGGGCTGGCCGTCATGCTGGCCGCGCTGGTGGCGTTGGGCGCCGTGCTGATGCTCGGTACCATCATCGGCACGCAGATCGCCTCACTCTCGGCCGATATGCCGCGCTACGCGTCCACGATCGAGGAGAAGATCGGCTTGGTGCGCGAGATGGCGACCAAGCGGATGGCGGCGCTGACCAACGGCCTCGGCCAGATGAACCAGGCCCAGCCACCGACGCCTCCGCCGGCCGCAGCGCGCGCCCCTGCCACCCAAGCTGCGCCGAAGCCGGCCGGGCCGATCCCGGTCGAGGTGCACAACCCGGCGCCCGGGCCGTTCGAGCTGCTGGAGCGCCTGTTGCTGCCGGTGGTCTCGCCACTAGCGACGGCGGCGATCGTGTTCGTGGTGGCGATCTTCATCCTGTTGCAGCAGGAAGATTTGCGCGACCGCATCATCCGCCTGTTCGGCTCGGACGACCTGCACCGCACGACGGCCGCGCTCGACGATGCCGGCAAGCGGCTCGGGCGGTATTACCTGAGCCTGGTGGCGGTCAATACGGCGTTCGGGGTGATCATCGGCGCCGGGCTGTTCTTCGTGGGTGTGCCGAGCCCGATCCTGTGGGGGATCATCGCCGGGTTGCTGCGTTTTGTGCCGTATGTCGGGGCGTTCGGGGGCGCGGTGTTCCCGATCCTGCTCGCGGCCGCAGTCGAACCGGGCTGGACGATGGCGGCCGAAACGGTGGGGTTGTTCCTGCTGGTGGAGCCGGTGTTGGGCCAGGTGATCGAGCCGGTAGTCTACGGCCACAGCACCGGGCTATCGCCGGTGTCGGTGGTGATCTCGGCGATCTTTTGGGGCTGGATTTGGGGACCGATCGGCCTGCTGCTGTCGATGCCGCTGACGCTGTGCCTGGTCGTGCTGGGCAAGCACGTCAAGCGGATGGAGTTCCTCTACGTGTTGCTGGGCGACAAGCCGGCGCTCAATCCGGCCGAGAGCCTCTATCAGCGAATGCTGGTCGGCGACGCGGACGAGGCGCTCGAGCAGGCCGAGACGTTGATCAAGGGTCGCTCGCTGGAGGACTATTACGACGAGGTCGCCATTCCCGGCCTGCGCCTGGCCGCCAACGACTCGCTGCGTGGCGTGCTGACCGCGGAGCAGCTGCAAGGGATCATGGAATCGATCTGCGGCGTGGTCGCCGAACTGGCGGAGGCGCCCACCGGCGCCAAGCTCGACGCGCCCGACGGCGCCAAGCTCGACGCGCCCGCCGGCGCCAAGCCGGACGCGCCCGGCGGCGCCAAGCCGGACGCGCCTGGCGGCGCCAAGCCGGACGCGCCTGGCCGCGACAAGCCGGACGCGCCCGCCGGCGCCAAGTCGGACGCGCCGGTGTCGACGGAAGATGGCGGGGTCGTGCTGTGCGTCTCGGGCCGCGGGCCGCTCGACGAGGCGGTCTGCGCGATGCTGGCTCAGGTGCTGGGCCAGCACGGCCAGCGCGCACGCGTCGTCCCGCCCGACCTGGTGCGACGCTCACACGCGGCCGAACTGGACCTGACCGACGTGCGAACGATCGTGATCTCCTATCTCGAGGGCGCCAACAGTCTGTTCAAGCTGCGCTACCTGGTGCGTCGGTTGCGGCGCCAAGTAGAAGGCCGCCACGCGGGGGCGATCAAGATCGTCGTCGGCCTGTGGGCGCCCGACGAGGAGCTGTTCGAGACCGAACGGATCGAGGCGGCGGCCAACGCCGACGTCTACGTCGCGACGCTGCACGACGCGGTCGATGCCTGCCTGGGCGTGACCCGGCCATCCACACCGGCCGAAGCTGCACAGGCCGCCTAATCGGTCGGGACTGTTGCATATTCGACCTAGCGGCAATCAGGGACTCCGGGCACTCTGCGCCGGAGCCGCCCATCACTCCAGGAGGATACCATGAAGCTTGTCGCCCAGGGCCTGACCCTCGCCGCGCTTCTCGCCACCGCCGCGTGCACCGCCAACACGAACCGCCCGACCGATACCGGCAGCATGCAGACACCCGTGCCGAACCGCGCCGGCATCGTCGATCCGACCATGCGCCAAGGCCGTGACGTCGGCAGCATGCAGGCTCCGACGACGAGCGGCGGCGTGCGCGTGCGCGAATCGACCGTGCCGGATACCGGCAGCATGGCCGAGCCAGCTGCGGCCCAGGGCAACTCCGGCACTCGTCGCCTGGTTCCCTGATCGCCTCCTCCCGTGCGGTCCATCCGGGCCGCGCGGGAGACGCCTACTCCGCGGCGGTCGACTCGCTGCGGACGGTATCGAGCGGCACCAGCGCGCCCGCCCGCTCGAAATACCAGAACGTCCAGCCGTTGCAGCTCGGCACGTTCGTGAGTTGCGCGCCCACCTGATGGATCGAGCCGCGTACCGCGCCCGCAGTCAGCGACCCGTCGGCCGAGACCACCGCCCGCACTTTGCGCTGGCGATCCATGAGCACCGTCCCCACCGGCACCAGCCCGCGCTCGACCAGGCTGCCGAACGGCACTCGCGGCAGGTCACGCTTGGTCGGTGACCCGGCCGCCGCCTCGCCCGGCGCCGGGCGCTCGCGACGGATCCGGCCCCACGCCGCCTCGACATAGGCGGGATGCCGCTCGATGCCGACGAAATGGCGGTGCAGCCGTTTGGCCACCGCCGCCGTGGTCCCGGTGCCCAGGAACGGGTCGAGCACGACGTCGCCAGGCGAGGTGCTGGCCAGCAGGATGCGGTGCAGCAGCGCCTCGGGCTTTTGCGTCGGGTGCAGCTTCAGGCCGTGCTGGTTCTTCATGCGCTCCGGTCCGGTACAGAGCGGGATCGTCCAATCGCTGCGCATCTGGATGTCGTCGTTGAGCGACTTCATCGCCTGATAATTGAAGCGGTAGCGGCTTTCCTTGCCGCGGGCGGCCCAGATCAGCGTCTCGTGCGCGTTGGTGAAACGGCGGCCGCGGAAGTTCGGCATCGGGTTGGATTTGCGCCAGATCACGTCGTTGAGGATCCAAAATCCGAGATCCTGCAGGATCGTGCCGAGGCGAAAGATGTTGTGGTAGGCGCCGATGACCCAGATCGTGCCGTCCTTGCGCAGGATCCGGCGGCATTCGCCGAGCCAGGCGCGGCAGAACAGATCGTAGGCGGCGAAATCGTCGAACCGGTCCCAGTCGTCATCGACCCCATCGACCAGGCTGTCGTCCGGGCGGCGCAGCTCGCCGCGCAGCTGCAGATTGTAGGGCGGATCGGCGAAGATGCAGTCGACCGACGCCGACGGCAGCATCCCCATCATGGGAATGCAGTCGCCGAGCAGGATCTGATCGAGCGGGAGTTCGCGGGTGACGTCCACGCCGGCTAATCTGGCGACCCGGCCGATGCCGCGTCAATCCGCCGCGTCGGTCAGCAGCTCTGCCTGAGCGAGCAACCGCACCGTGCCAAACGCCGCGCGATGATGCCGGCAGGGCCCGTGCGCATAGAGCGCCTCGCGATGCGCCTTGGTGCCGTAGCCGGCGTTCTCGTGCCAGCCATAGTGCGGATAGCGCACCGACAGGCGCAGCATGGCCCGGTCGCGCACGACTTTGGCGATGATTGAGGCAGCCGCGATCGAGAGCGAGGTCGCGTCCCCGCCGATGCAGCACTCGACGTCGCAGGGCAGGCCCGGCGGCGCCCGGTTGCCGTCGATCAACGCCAGATGCGGCGCCTCGCGCAGCCGCAGCACGGCGCGGCGCATGGCCAGCATCGAGGCGTGTAGAATGTTCAGCGCCGCGATCTCGGCGACCGAGGCGGCGCCGATCGCGATCTCGGCGCAGGCCCGGATCGCGATCGCGGCCAGCTCACGCTCGGCGGCCGTCAGCTTCTTGCTGTCGTCGATCAGCGGCGCGACCCGGCGCGGGACCCCCCGGGGGAATATGACCGCGACGGCGACCACAGGGCCAGCAAGCGGCCCCCGCCCGACCTCGTCGACACCGGCTACCCGCCCGCCATGGGCCCGCTCGCGCTTGAAATGTGGCCGCATCGTCCACGCTTAGCACCGACGGTTCCGAGTCGGCAGAGTGACAAGCTGCGCCGGCTATGACACCAAGCCGCCATGACCGAAGCGCCACCCGACCGGCTCTGCGCCGACCCCGACAGCCCGTATTACGACGCGGGTCTGCTCGCCCGTGGCGTCGGCATCCGCTTCAAGGGCGTCGAGAAGACCAACGTGCAGGAATACTGCGTGAGCGAAGGCTGGGTGCGCCTGACGGTCGGCACCACGATGGATCGCAAGGGCAAGCCGATGACGATGAAGCTGCAGGGCACCGTCGAGCCGTATTTTCGCGCCGACGCGTAATCCTATTTTCAGGTTGAAAGTCCGCAGCCGACCCAAACGGCACATTGGGTAGGATCAAGGCCGTGGCATAAGTGCCGAGAGCAGACCCTTAGGTTCGTGCGAAGAGAGCGAGAATTGGCCTGTTCAACGTCCCGCCGCCCTTCGTGCAGGACTATTCAAACAACACGTTCACCAATGCGTCCCAGGCGAATCTCTGGTTTGCGAGCAACACGCCGGCGCCGATCGCGCGCAAAATCGAGGCCGAGTTCAACCGAAACGTGTTCACCGACCCGGCGTTCCACCTCGAGTTGGACCCGTCCGGCTTGCTTCGGGGGACTATGCGACCCGTTGGGCGGCCAATGTCGCGGCGGTGGGCGCTGGAATCCTGACGGTGGACGAGATTCGGGAGATTGAAGGCTTCGGCCCACTGGCCGATTCGGCGGCCGAGGATGACGACCCCGGGGCGACGTCCTAGCTATCTGCCGTTGGACGCTCCAGCGCAGCAAGGGCAAAGTTGCCTTGCTTGCGGTCGCTCTTGTCGAACCAATTGCAATTAGCAGACCGCGCTATGCCTTGTTCTGAAATAATCTGGTCTATCGTCATCGACGGACCGCCGGACTTCAAACGGACGACATTGCCGACCTCAAACTGCTCTCCCATTCTCATACTCCAGGACTCAACGTCGGACTCTCTCTCTCTTTAGCTGTCGTTCCCGATTCGGTCCAAGGTGCGCCTGTTCACGTTGACGTCACGCGCCAAACTGCACAGCATGCTGCCGTCGCTCGTTTTACAAGGGTGCGCCGATGGCCAAGGTCGAACTAGCCTTCCTCGACATTACGACCGCCAAGGGCAACGTCTACGTCTACTACAGACGCGATGGTCGCCGGGTCCGCCTCCCGGCTCGCGACGATTCGCCTTCGGCGCCGCGGTGCGCGCGGCTGGCCTGCCAGGCTTGTCGTTCCACGGACTTCGCAAGGCCGGTTCGGCCGCGCTGGCGGAGAGCGGGGCGCCTGACGCTGAAATTGACGCGATCTTGGGACACGTCGACCCGAAGATGACCCGGCTTTACCGGGCGCAGGCTAATCAACGAACGCTTGCCGCGTCGGCTATGGGGAGGGTGGCCACTCGGCGGCCTCCTAGCCAACAGGATGCTTAAACCTGCTGCAGTTGTCTTTGTGGCTTTGTGTCTGATTGTGCCAAGCGCGAAGGCAACCGACGTGGTCGGAGCCGGTGTTAATTCATGCGGAACGTGGACGGCTACTCGACAAACAGGGCAGTCGAAGATGTTGGAGCAGTGGTTGCTCGGCTTTTTGTCCGGAGTTGGCTTCGGTAACAGTTCATACGACCCGTTGCGAGGGATCGACGCTGAGGCAGTGTGGGCGTGGGTGGACAATTATTGCCGGAATCACCCTCTCGACACTGTCACTCATGCCGCCGGCTATTTACTCGCGGAACACCCGAGATAACGCCCGAGTGCCAAACCGGTCTGGACGAAGTGCCAAACTCGTTTCATGCCGCCCGTAACGGGTTGTATTTAATATGGAATGGTAGCAGCGGAGGGATTTGAACCCCCGACCAAGGGATTATGATTCCCCTGCTCTACCACTGAGCTACGCTGCCATCGCGGGGCGCACCCTATGCCCCAGAGCTTCCTCGGGTGTCAATTGGCCCCAACGCTAGCCCGTGGCCGAGGCGCGGACGCGTTCATCTCGCGCCGGATGAACCCGCCGCCGAGCAGCCGGTCGCCGCGATACATGACGCAGCCCTGACCCGGCGCCGCGAGGCTCGCCGCGTCGAGCTCGACCTCGACGCGGCCGTCGGCGCAGCGGATCGTGGCGTCGTGCGGCGCCTCGCGGGCGCGCAGCTTGACCTGGCAGCGGAACTCGTCCGGCTCGTCGGCGAGCCAGTTCATTTCCCGCAAGATCAGGCGTGTGCGGCCGGAGTTTCGTGGGCCGATGGTGATCCGGCGCGTCGCCGGGTCGAGGTCCAGCACCGCCTGGCGGACGCCGCCGCGGTCGCTGGCCGGGCCCAGCCCCTTGCTCTGGCCGACCGTGTAGCGCGCCAGCCCGGCATGCGAGCCGAGGACCGATCCATCGAGGCCCACGAACTCGCCGGCCGCCAGCGCCTCTGGCCGCAGCTTCTGGACGATGTCGGTGTAGCGGCCGGTCGGCACAAAACAGATGTCCTGGCTGTCCGGCTTGTCGGCCACGAGCAGGCCCATGCGGTCGGCTTCGGCGCGCACGGACGCCTTATCCGGCATGTCGCCCAGCGGGAAGCGGGAGAAGGAGAGCTGGTCGCGCGTGGTGGCGAATAGGAAGTAGCTCTGGTCGCGCGCCGGGTCGCGGGCGCGGTGCAGCTCGGGGCCGGTGGGGCCGTCGATCCTGCGGGCGTAGTGGCCGGTCGCCATCGCCTCGGCGCCCAGGTCGCGGGCCAGGCCGAGCAGGTCGGTGAACTTGACGCTCTGGTTGCAGCGCACGCAGGGGATCGGCGTCTCGCCGCGCGCGTAGCTGTCGGCGAAATCGTCGATCACGGCGGCGCGGAACCGCGCTTCGGCGTCGATGACGTAGTGCGCGATTCCGAGCCGGTCGGCGACGGCGCGGGCGTCGGCGATGTCACTGCCGGCGCAGCACGCGCCCTTGCGACCGGCCGCGGCGCCCTGGTCATAGAGCTGCAGGGTGACTCCGATGACCTCGTGCCCGGCCTCGGCCAGCAGCCCGGCCACGACGGAACTGTCCACGCCGCCCGACATCGCGGCGACGATGCGCATCAATCCGCGCCTATCACCCTTGCGCGTTGCGGGTCGAGGCGGGTAGCCGCACCACGAGCCCGTCCAGCGCCTGCGTCATCACGATCTGGCAGCCGAGCCGGCTGGTCTCCTCGAGACCGAAGGCGAGATCGAGCATGTCCTCCTCGTCCTCGGTCGGCTTGGCCAGCTTGGCGAACCAGCTCGCATCGACGATCACGTGGCAGGTAGAACAGGCGAGCGAGCCTTCGCAGGCGCCTTCGATATCGACGCCGTGCTTGTGCGCGATCTCCAGCACCGATAGGCCGAGCGGCGCATCGACTTCACGGGGCTGACCACTCTTCTCGATGAACGTCATCTTGGGCATCAAACTTCGGCTCCGGCCATGGCGTGGGCAGCACTCACCGCTTCGCTGAGTGCGTCCGCAGCGAAGTCGACATCGGCGGCGCTGGTAAATCGTCCGAGCCCGATGCGCAAGGTTCGTGACGCGGCTTCGGGGTCGAGCCCGAGGGCGCGCAGCACGTAGCTGGGCTCGATGGCGGCCGAGCTGCAGGCCGAGCCGGTGGAGACGCACAAATCCGGCATCGCCCGCAACATTCCGAGCGCCGGGGCCTCGAAGGTGAGATTGAGGTTGCCCGCGACCCGGTGCTGCCAGGAGCCGTTGACCGACACCGGCGTCGACAGCCGATCGAGCAGGCGCTGCCGCAGCCCGGCGATGCGTGCCTCGTCGGCCGCCATCTCGGCCCGCGCGATCTGGCACGCGACCCCGAACCCCACGATCAGCGGCGTCGCCAGCGTGCCCGAGCGCAAACCCCGCTCCTGCCCGCCGCCGGAGAACAGCGGCGCCAGCCGAACCCGCGGGCGGCGGCGGACGTAGAGCGCGCCCATCCCTTTCGGGCCGTAAACCTTGTGCGCCGACAGGCTCATCAGATCGATCCCGGCCACGTCGAGCGAGATCTTGCCGCTGGCCTGCGCCGCGTCGGTATGGAACAGCGCGCCGGCCGCGCGGGTCATCGCCGCCAGCGCCGCGACGTCCTGGATCACGCCGGTCTCATTGTTGACCGCCATCACGCTGACCAACAGCGTCGGTGTGCGTAGCGCGTCGGCGAGCCGCACCGAGTCGAGCCGGCCGTCGGGCTCGACGGGGAGGATGACGGGCTCGAACCCCTCGGCCGCCAGGTCGGCCACGCTCTGCAGCACGCACGGGTGCTCGGTCGCCAGCGTGATGACCCGGCGCCGCTCGTCCCCGCTCGCCAGCGCGTGGCGCGCCGCGCCCTTGATGGCGATGTTGTTGCTCTCGGTGGCGCCCGAGGTGAGCACGATCTCGCGCGCCTCCGCCCCGATCAGCAGCGCGATGTCGGCGCGCGCCGCCTCGACCGCCGCTTCCGCCTCCTGGCCCATGCCGTGCTCCGCGCTGTGCGGATTGGCGAAGCGTTCGGTGAACCACGGCAGCATCGCCTCGAGCACGCGCGGGTCGAGCGGCGTGGTCGCCTGGTTATCGAGATAGACGGGCCGATTTGGGCGCATGGGCCGCATATAGGAGGCGGTCGTCAGCTGACCAACAGCGGGCGACGCGCGAGCCGCTCGGCCATCGCGGCGTAGGCCAGGGCGAAGGCGGCGACGTCGGCTTCGGTCGCGGACCAGGGCAGGCTAACGCGAATGGCCTCGCCAGCCAGGGCGCCGAGGCCCATCGCGTCCAGCACGTGGCTCCGCGCGACCTTGCCGCTGCTGCAGGCCGCGCCGGCCGAGACGGCGACTCCAGCCATGTCGAGCGCGATGACCTGGGTCTCGGCTTTGACGCCGGGGAGCCCGATGCAGGCCGTGTTGTCCAGCCGCCGCGCGCCCCCGAGGACGACGCCGCCGGCAGCGGTGGCCGCGCGCTCGATCTCGCGGCGCAGGCCGAGCAGGTCGGCGGGAGCGGCCTGCGCCGCCGCGGCCAGCCCGGCGATGGCGGGCAGCGCCGGTGTACCACCGCGCCGCCCGCGCTCCTGCCCGCCGCCGGCGATCAGGGCAGGCACGGTGCGGTCGGCGGCCAGCAACAGGGCCCCGGCGCCCTTCGGCCCGCCCATCTTGTGGCCCGAGATCGCCACGCTGTCGGCGCCGAGCGCGGCCAGCGTGAACGCCATGCGTCCGGCCGCTTGCACGGCGTCGACATGGATCAGGCCGCCATGGCGGTGACACAGCGCGGCGGCCGCCTCGATCGGCTGGATCGTGCCGGTCTCGTTATTGGCCAGCATCAAGCACAGCAAGGCGGGCGGGCCATCGGCCAGCCAGTGCTCGAGCGCGTCGAGGTCGGCGATCCCGTCGCGATCCACGGCAAGCACGTCCGCGCCGGGGCAGGCGGCACGGACCGCGTCGTGTTCGGTCGCACAGACGAGAATGCGGCGCCCGGCGCCGACCGAGGCGGCCGCGAGCGCGTTCGCCTCGGTCCCGCCCGAGGTGAAGATCACGGCGTCCCTGGCGACGCCGAACTGGGCGGCGAGCGTCAGGCGCGCGGCTTCGAGGATGCGGCGGGCGTGCCGGCCGGGTCCGTGGACGGAGGCGGGATTACCGACGAGGTCGAGTGCCGCGATCGCCGCCGCCCGCGCTTCCGGGCGCAGGGGCTCGGTCGCGTTGGCGTCGAGATAGACCAGCCCGGCGGACCTATTCGGCCGCGGGCGAGCGCTGCATCGCGGCCACCCGCGCCTCAAGCGCGAACAACTCGGCCCTGAGCGTCTCGATGGCGCAGACCACCGGGTCGGGCGCGTTGTCGCAGGGCGTGCCGTAGGCCACGAAGCTGGGTTGGCGGACGACGGCCTTGGGCGGATCGCTCTTCAGCTTGTCGCGCTCGACCGGGCGGGCGGGGATGCCGACCACGGTTTCGCCGGCCGCGACCGGCTGGACGACGACCGCATTGGCGCCGACGCGGGCGTTGTCCCCGATCGTGATGCCGCCCAGAATCTTCGCTCCGGCGCCGACGATCACGTTGTTGCCGACCGTCGGGTGCCGCTTGCCGCGCTCGCTGCTGGTGCCGCCGAGGGTGACCTGGTGGTAGAGGTAGACGTCATCGCCGATCTCGGCGGTCTCGCCGATGACGACGCCCATGCCGTGATCGATGATCAACCGGCGGCCGATGCGGGCGCCCGGATGGATCTCGATGCCGGTCAGGAAACGGCCGATGTGGGAGGTGAACCGGCCGGGGAGCCGGAACCCGCGCGACCAGAGGCCGTGGGCGAGGCGGTGCCAGAGCAGCGCGTGCAGGCCCGGGTAACACAACATCACCTCGGCCGCGGAACGCGCAGCAGGGTCGCGCTGCCGGTATGCCTGGACTGCCTCTCGCAGAAACATGAACGCCATGCGACAAATCCATTATCATTCGGCAGACAGCCTGCCTATATTGTCACTGCCTCGGATACACCGCGTCTGGCCGATGGCAGGGTAGGGATGTTTGGACGCTGACGCTCTCCGTCAATGGGCTTTGTCAACGGGCGGGCTTGGACACCGGCATGCTACGCTGCACGGCGCCTGATGGTCAATTTGACGCTCGGTCAGGTTGACCCCGGGCAATGATTGCGGGTCGGGGCAGAGGTTGAACGCCGGGTCGTCGCACCCGGCCAAGAACGGATTGGATCGCCATGCCTGAGGTCTTGTTTGCCGGCCCTGATGGCCGCTTGGAGGGACGCTATCACCACTCCAAGGAAGCTGGGGCGCCGCTCGCCCTGATCCTGCACCCGCATCCGCTGCATGGCGGGACGATGAACAACCGCATAACCTACATGATGTATCAGTCTTTCCAGAAGCTCGGCTTCTCGGTCATGCGGTTCAATTTCCGCGGCGTCGGCCGCAGCCAGGGCCGCTACGACGGCGGCTTCGGCGAGATCAGCGACGCGGCCGCGGCCCTCGACTGGATGCAGATGGTCAACCCGAATTCGGGCGGCCTGTGGATCAGCGGCTATTCGTTCGGCGCCTTCGTCGGCATGCAATTGCTGATGCGCCGGCCGGAGATCTCCGGCTGGGTCAGCGTCGCCACGCCCGCGAGCCATTACGATTTCGGCTTCCTCGCCCCGTGCCCCTGCGGCGGCCTGATGATCCACGGCGACTCCGACGAACTCGTCCCCGAGCCGTCGGTGCGCAAGCTGGTCGACAAGTTGAACACGCAGAAGAACGTCCAGGTCGACTACCGGGTCTATCCAGGCGGCGACCACGTGTTCGCCTCGCATGCCGAGCAGATCGGGCTGGCCATCGAGGACCATGTCGGCCGCATCCTCGCCCGCAAGGCGATGGCGCTCGCCGCCGACTGATCGATCACTGGGCGGGTTCCGTCTCGTGGAATCCGCCATAATCGATGTAGCGCCGCCCCGACGGCTCGGTGGCGAACACGTCGCGGTAGCGGTGGCCCCAGGCGATCTCGGTCTGCAGATACGAGTGCCGCGCGTGCACGGTCTGCGACGTCGTTTCCTCCAGGCCCGTCACTGCCACCAGGAATTCCAGCTCCTCCTGCTCCATCGTCGCCGGGTCCATGCCCCATAGCGGGCTGCCCTCGTCGATCGTGTGCATGACCGTGAACGTCATCGCGAACACCGGGGTGCGCCCACGCACGAGCGGCAGGTCGTAGAAGCGCCGAAACGTCTCTCCCTCCGTGGTCTGCTCGAAGCGGAGCAGGTTCACCTGCACCTCGGCCGACAGGATCTGGCTGGTGCGCTCGTTGGCGAGCCGGATTTGCAGCGTCGGCAACCCGTTGAATTCGCTAATCACCGCCCGGCGCGCGAACATCACCCGCGCTTGTGGCCGGCTGATCCGCGCGAACACCGACCCGGTCGCCAACGCCACGATCGCCAAGCTCAGGATCGCCTCGGCGGTGACGAGGACGTTGGCGTAGACCGTGGCCGGGCTGAGGGTGCCGAAGCCGATCGTGCTGATGCATTGCACGCTGAAGAAGAACGCGTCGGCGAACGAGCCGGCGCGGGCGTTGGTGATGGCGCCGGGCTGCAGCAGGTAAAGCGTCGCGAACAGCGCATTTACCCCGAGATAGAGCGTCGAGCCCCAAAGCAGGAATATCGCCCAGCTCATCGTCAGCGTGTCGTGATACAGGTCCTCCCACCACCGGGTCCGCAGGTTGGCCCGGCGGATGCGGTCGGCAGGCGTGCGGGCGACGAGGCGGGGTTGGGCGGCGGGCATTTGTCCGCCCAGCAAAGCGGTGCTAGCCGGGCGGGGTCAACTCCATCATCGGACCAGGTCGCCGCCATGCCCTCCAGCCCCTTCCTGCGCGAGGCCCGCGCCCGCGGTTTCGTGTTTCAGTGCACCGACGAGGAGGCGCTCGACGAGGCCCTGCGCGCGGGCCCGGTCGCGGGCTATATCGGCTTCGACCTCACCGCCGATTGCCTGCACGTCGGCAGCCTGGTGCAGATCATGCTGCTGCGGCTGATGCAGAAGCACGGCCACAAGCCGGTCGCGCTGATGGGCGGCGGCACCACGCGGATCGGTGATCCGTCCGGCAAGGACGAGAGCCGCCAGATGCTGACCGACGCGCAGATCGGGGCCAACATGGACGGCATCCGAGCCTGCCTGACCCCGTTCCTGCGCTTCGGCGACGGTCCCTCCGACGCGATGATGCCCAACAACGCCGACTGGCTCGACCGACTCGGCTGGATCGACCTGCTGCGCGACGTCGGCCCGCATTTCACCATCAACCGCATGCTGAGCTTCGACAGCGTCCGCCTGCGGCTCGACCGCGAGCAGCCGCTCACGTTCCTCGAATTCAACTACATGATCCTGCAGAGCTACGATTTCCGCGAGCTGATGCGCCGCCACGGGGTGTCGCTGCAGATGGGCGGGTCGGACCAATGGGGCAACATCGTCTCCGGCGCCGAGCTGATCCGCCGCACCGACGGCCGCCAGGCGTTTGGCCTGACGACGTCGCTGATCACGACCGCCTCGGGTGCGAAGATGGGCAAGACGGCCCAAGGCGCGGTGTGGCTGCGGGCCGAGCGGCGCTCGCCGTGGGACTACTGGCAGTTCTGGCGCAACATCGAGGACGCCGACGTGGGTCGTTTCCTGCGCCTGTTCACCGACCTGCCGCTCGACGAGATCGCCCGGCTCGAAGCGCTGCAAGGCGCCGACATCAACGAGGCCAAGAAGGTGCTCGCGACCGCGGCGACGGCGCTGGCGCACGGCAGCGCGGCCGCCGACCAGTCCGCCGAGACCGCCCGCCTGGCCTTCGAGCAGGGCGAGGCGGCGGACCTGCCGACCCATTTCGTGGCGACGCTGGAGGGCGGCATCCCCCTCTACCGCCTCCTGGCCGAGTCGGGTCTTGCTGCCAGCAACGGCGAGGCCCGGCGGTTGATCAAGGGCGGTGGGGCGCGGGTCAACGACGTGGCGGTCCAGGACGAGGCCGCGACGGTCTCCGCGGCCGATCTGCGCGACGGCGCCATCAAACTCTCCGCCGGCCGCAAGCAGCACCGGCTGATCCGGGTGAGCACTGCGGCTAGCTGATCGAGGGCGTCACGTCACGGCCTGGAAGACTTCATGCCCGCCTGCCCAGATCATCTTGGCCGCGATGTAGAGCACGACCGCCAGGCCGAGCCAGGCGAGCCAGCGGTAGCGGTCGAGCAGGCGGGCGACCAGGCTAGCGGCCAAGCCCATCAGCACCACGCTGATCGTCAGGCCCAGCACCAGCACCCAGGGATGCTCGCGCGCCGCGCCGGCCACGGCCAGCACGTTGTCCAGGCTCATCGACAGGTCCGCCAGCACGATCTGCAGCATGGCCGCCCGCATCGTCTTCGGCGCGGCGGCGGCGGCCTGGGAATGGCGGGAGCGGCGCAGCTCGCGATACATCCGCCAGCAAACCCACAGCAGCAGCACGCCGCCCGCGAACAGTAGGCCGACGATGGCCAGCAACTGCAGGGTCACTAGCGCGAACACGATCCGCAGCCCGGTCGCCGCCGCGACGCCCAGCAGGATTGCCCGGCGCCGCTGCTCGGGGGCCAAGCCGTTGACGGCGAGGCCGACGACGATCGCGTTATCGCCCGCCAGCACCAGGTCGATCACCAGGACCTGGGCCAGGGCCACCAACTCGGCCCCGATCGTCGCGCTCGAGAACAATCCCAACTCCCGTGCTTGTCAGCGCGAACCAGCGGGCGTAACGGCCCCATCGGACCCTAACCGATCGGGAAAGTCATGGTTCCCCGCTACGCCCGCGCCGAGATGACCCAGATCTGGGCGCCCGAGAACCGCTTCCGCATCTGGTTCGAGATCGAGGCGCTGGCGGCCGAAGCGATGGCGCAGTTCGGCGCGATCCCGCATGAAGCCGCGCGCGCCATCCGCGAGAAAGGCGGCGTCAAGCTCGCCGCCATCGGCCCGGCGGACCTTGAACGGATCGACGCAATCGAGCGCGAGACTCGCCACGACGTCATCGCCTTCCTCACCTGGCTCGCCGAAGGTGTCGGCGAGGAGAGCCGGTTCGTGCATCAGGGCATGACCAGCAGCGACGTGCTCGACACCTGTCTCTCGGTCCAGCTCACCCAGGCCGCCGACCTGCTGCTCGCCGACATCGACCGCGTGCTCGCCGCCCTCGAGCGCCGGGCGCATGAATTTAAATACACGCCGACCATCGGCCGGAGCCACGGCATCCACGCCGAGCCGACCAGTTTCGGCCTCAAGCTCGCCGGCCACTACGCTGAATTTGCCCGCAACCGCACCCGGCTCCAGCAGGCCCGCGCCGAGATCGCCGTCTGCGCCATCAGCGGCCCGGTCGGCACCTACGCCCACCTCGATCCGGCCATCGAGGACTATGTCGCCACCCACCTCGGCCTGCTGCCCGAGCCGGTCTCGACGCAGGTCATCCCGCGCGACCGCCACGCTGCCTTTTTCTGCGCGCTCGCGGTCGTGGCCAGCGGCATCGAACGCCTGGCCACCGAGGTGCGGCACCTGCAGCGCTCCGAGGTGCGCGAGGCGGAGGAGTTCTTCCACGCCGGGCAGAAGGGCAGCAGCGCCATGCCGCACAAGCGCAACCCGGTGCTGTCGGAGAACCTGACCGGCCTGGCCCGCATCGTCCGCGCCGGGGCGGCGCCTGCGCTCGAGAATGTCGCCCTTTGGCACGAGCGCGACATCAGCCATTCCAGCGTCGAGCGTTTCCTCGGCCCCGACATGACGGTCACGTTGGATTTCGCCCTCGTCCGGCTCGCCAGCATGGTCGAGCAACTCACCGTCTATCCCGAGCAGATGCTGGCCAATCTCGAGGCACTCGGCGGGGTCGTGCACAGCGGCGAGGCGCTGCTGGCGCTGACCCGCGCCGGGATTTCGCGCGAGGACGCCTATGCGATCGTGCAGCGCAACGCGATGGCGACGTGGACGACGCTCGGCAAGCCGGGAGGGCGAAGCTTCCACGAGAACCTCGAGCGCGACCCTGATATCGCCGGCCGGGTCTCGCCCGACCTGCTGGAGGCGTCGATGCGCTACGATCGGCACCTCAGGCACGTCGATCACGTCTTTGCCAGGGTTTTCCCCCGCGCCGCCGCCGCCGCCGAAGCGGCTTGAGCCGCGCGGCGCTACTGCCCGGCGGGCGGACCACCCAGCGCCACTCCCGCCCCGACCTGTCCCGTTGGCGAGGACGCGACAACGGGCCGGGTCGCCGCCGCGAGCTTGTCCACGTCGATCCCCACCGTCATCGCGCCGATCGGGTTGCCTTGAGCGTTCGAGATCGTCAGGTTCGCCTGCGAGACATTCCTGCCGTCGTCCTTGCCCACCTGGTCGATAAAGATCGCACCAGATCCGACCATGACAGTTCGCCAGTATTTGGCCTCGTCACCTTGGTTGTAGTCCTGTGTCGGGTCAGTCTGGCCGACGTTGAGTCCCAGCTGATCGAACGCGAAGATTTCCACGATCACGTCAGGATCGAGATCCTTCTTGGATTTCAGGTAAGCCGAAAGCCCGTTCTTCATCTTCGAGTCGATCAGTTGCTTGTCCGACCGATCGATCCAGCCGATGTCGAGCTTGTCGATGTCGATGTTGGTCAGCTTGGCATTGTCGACGTTCTGGGCCGCGACGGCGTCCAGCAGCCGATGGTCGGCAATCCAGGGACTGATGTGCTCCAGCACGTAGGCCGCCACGCGGTGGCACATCGCGTCGGAGACTTGGCACTGGACCTGGGCGGCCGGCAACGGGGCGAAGTGCCCGGGCTGCTTGCCGGCCGGCACGTCCGCTCGCGCCACGCTCGCACCGGCGATGGCCATCGCCAGGCCGACGCCAATCGCAGTTCCTGAGCGCATTCGAACCTCCCGAATATCTCTTGTTGGCTACCAGCGTGTCCCCCCTGGCGGCGGAGCGCAAGGACGATACTTCGACCCGCGGTGAGCAGCGTCTGTTCCAACACGGCCGGAACGGCTCTAGAAGCCGGGCCCATGTGCACCGTGGTTGTCCTGCTGCGGCCGGGTCATCCTTGGCCGCTTCTTCTTGCCGCCAACCGTGACGAGCGGTCCGATCGCGCCTGGGACCTGCCGGGTGCGCACTGGCCGGACCGGGCGGAGGTCATCGGCGGGCGCGATCGTAGCGGCCAAGGCACCTGGATGGCTTGCCGCGGCGGCGTGTTCGCGATGATCCTGAACCGGCCGGGCAGCCTCGGCCCGCTGGCCGGCAAGCGCAGCCGCGGGGAGTTGCCGCTGCTGGCACTCGAGGCCCGCTCGGCGGCCGGCGCCGCGGCGACGCTGGCTGTGCTCGACGCTCGCGAGTATCGCACGTTCAACATGGTCGTGGCCGACGCGCAGGGGGCCTGGTTCGTGCGCGGCGCCGGGTCGGGCCGGCCACACGTCCAGGCGCTCGATCCGGGCCTCTCGATGGTCACGGCGCACGATCCAAACGACCCGGCGAGCCTACGCGTGCGCACGCATTTGCCGCATTTCCAGGCCGCCCCGCCGCCCGATCCGGCCGCTTGTGCGTGGGACGGCTGGACGAAGCTGCTGCAGGACCGCTCGGGTCCGCGCGGGGGCGCGATCAACGTGCCGGAAGAGGGCGGCTTCGGCACGGTCTCTGCTTCGCTCGCCGCGGTCTCGGCCGAGGGACGCCCGGTCTGGCTTTTCGCTGCCGGGCCGCCCGACACGGCGCCGTTCCGCCCCGTATCGCTGCCCTGAGCAGCCCGACCGTGGCGGATGCGGGACGAGGTTGCTATATGACCGGTCTCGCCGCCCGATCCGGGTGCGGTGGCACTAGGGATTTCGCAATGGCACGCCGCCGTCAACTCTATGAGGGCAAGGCGAAGGTCCTCTTCGAGGGGCCGGAGCCCGGCACCCTCGTGCAATACTTCAAGGACGACGCGATCGCGGCCGGAGGCACCAAGAAAGGCATCATCACCGGCAAGGGCGTGCTCAACAACCGCATCAGCGAGTATTTGATGATGCGGTTGGCCGATATCGGCGTGCCGACGCACTTCGTCCGGCGGCTCAACATGCGCGAGCAACTCATTCGCGAGGTCGAGATCATCCCGCTCGAGATCGTCGTGCGCAACGTGGCGGCGGGGAGCCTGTCGACGCGCCTGGGCATCCCCGAGGGCACGCGGCTGCCGCGCAGCATCATCGAATACAACTACAAGAACGACCAGCTGAACCGCCCGATGGTGGCCGAGGAGCACATCACCGCGTTCGGCTGGGCCAGTACGCAGGATCTCGACGAGATCGTCAGCATGGCGTTGCGGGTGAACGATTTCCTCTCCGGCCTGTTCCTCGGCGTCGGCATCACGCTGGTCGACTTCAAGGTCGAGTTCGGGCGGCTGTGGGAAGAGGACGACATGCGGATCGTGCTGGCCGACGAGATCAGCCCCGACAATTGCCGCCTGTGGGACAGCCGCACCAACGACAAGATGGACAAGGACCGTTTTCGTCGTGACCTCGGCCGGGTCGAGGAGGCGTATCAGGAGGTGGCGCGCCGGCTGGGCATTCTGCCGGAGGCGGGCAACAACGACCTCAAGGGGCCGGAGCTGATGCAGTGAGGGCCGTCGTGACTGTCATGCTCAAGCACGGGGTGTTGGACCCGCAGGGCAAGGCGATCGGGCACGCGTTGCAGAATTTGGGTTTCGAGGGCGTGGGCGAGGTGCGGGCCGGCAAGGTGATCGAACTCGATCTGACCGAGGCCGACCCGGCGCGCGCGCGCATCCTGGCCGAAGAGATGGCGCGCAAGCTGCTCGCCAATACCGTCATTGAAGCTTATCGGGTGGAGGTCCTACCATGAGGTCGTTAGCTCTCTCGCTGGTCGTGTTGCTCGCTCTGGGCGGCGCCGCCCACGCGCAACGTTTCTCGTCGCTGACCGGCGGCAAGCTGGGCAATCTATGCCTCAGCACCGACCGCAACAGCTCGGAAGCCTGCACCGCCTATCTCGACGGGATCTCGGATACGGTCTCGTTCTATCAGCGCCTGATGCCGTCGACCGGCGAGAAGGGCAAGTTGCCGGATTACGTCTGCGTCCCCGCCGCGACCACGGGCGTGCAATTGCGCGAGACCTACGTGAGTTGGCTGCGTCAGCACACCGAAGCCCAACGCCAGCCCGCCTCGCAGGCCGCCATGCGCGCCCTCAACGACAGCTTCCATTGCCAAGGCGAGAAATAGCATCGAACGCCGCACCTCTCCCTCTCCCGCTGGCGGGAGAGGGCCGGGGTGAGGGTGGACGGCGCCGCTAGGAGCAAGTTTGTTGGCTGTAACCCGCCCTTCGAACCTAAACGCTGTCCGCCTGAGACGTACTCAAACGGACGCAGAGCGGAAAATATGGTTCGCGCTGCGGGACCGACGGCTGGCTGGAACCAAGTTCCGCCGCCAGGTCCCGATCGGGCCATACATCGCTGACTTTCTCTGCGCACAGGCGGCACTGATACTCGAAATCGATGGCGGCCAGCATGGCGAGGTGGACGCGCCTCGGGATGCGTGGCTCGCGACGCAGGGCTATGTCGTCCTGCGATTTTGGAACAACGACGTTATGGCCAATTTGGAAGGCGTGCTCTCGCGCATCGTCGCTGAGCTTGCGCGGCGGGCGCCACCCTCACCCCGGCCCTCTCCCGCCAGCGGGAGAGGGAGATGAAAGCGGGCATTCTTCTGTTTCCGGGGACTAATCGGGAGCGGGATGTCGCGATGGCGTTGCGGCTGGTGACCGGGGCGGCGCCTCGGGTCGTCTGGCACCACGAGACCTCGCTCGACGGGCTCGATCTCGTCGTGCTGCCGGGCGGGTTCAGCCATGGCGACTACCTGCGCTGCGGCGCGATGGCGGCGCGGTCGCCGGTGATGGACGCGGTGCGCGGCTTCGCGGCGCGGGGCGGGCACGTGCTGGGGATCTGCAACGGGTTCCAGATCCTGACCGAGGCCGGCCTGCTGCCCGGCGCCCTGCTGCGCAACGCCTCGCTCCGGTTCCTGTCGCAGGATTGCCGGCTGCGGGTCCAGCGCGCCGACACGCCGTATACCGGGCGCTACCAGCGCGGCCAGGTGTTCCGCGCCCCGATGGCGCATGGCGACGGCAACTACTTCGCCGACGACGCCACGCTCGATCGGCTCGAGGGCGAGGGCCTGGTCGCCTTTCGCTACGAGGGCGACAACCCCAACGGCTCCGCGCGCGCCATCGCCGGGCTGTATTCGCCCAACCTGCGCGTGCTGGGCCTGATGCCGCATCCGGAGGACCTGGTCGACGAGTTGATGGGCGGCACCGACGGGCTGCCGCTGTTCCAAGGCATGGCGGAGGCGATTTGAGCAAGACCGTCGATCAAGCGCTCGCCCGCAGCTTCGGGCTGAGCGCCGAGGAATACGGCCGCGTGCTCGCCATCATGGGGCGCACGCCGAGCCTGACCGAGCTCGGCATCTTCAGCGTCATGTGGTCCGAGCACTGCTCTTACAAATCCAGCCGCGTCTGGCTCAAGCAGCTCCCGACCACCGCCCCCTGGGTCATCCACGGGCCCGGCGAGAACGCGGGCGTCATCGACATCGGCGAGGGGCTGGCGGCGATCTTCAAGATGGAGAGCCACAACCACCCGAGCTTTATCGAACCCTGCCAAGGGGCTGCGACCGGCGTCGGCGGCATCCTGCGCGACGTGTTCACCATGGGCGCGCGCCCGATCGCCAACCTCAACGCGCTGCGCTTCGGCGATCCGAACGATCCGCGCACCCGCCGCGTAGTGGATGGCGTAGTGCGCGGCATCGGCGGCTACGGCAATTGCGTGGGCGTGCCGACCGTGGGCGGCGAGATCGATTTCCATCCCGCCTACAACGGCAATCCGCTGGTCAACGCCATGACGGTCGGCATCGCGCGCAAGGATCGCATCTTCCTCAGCGCCGCTGCCGGCATCGGCAATCCGGTGATCTACGTCGGCTCCAAGACCGGGCGCGACGGCATCCATGGGGCCACCATGGCCTCGGCCGAGTTCGGCGCGGACTCCGAGGAGAAGCGCCCCACCGTCCAGGTCGGCGATCCGTTCACCGAGAAGCTGCTGATCGAGGCCTGCCTCGAGCTGATGCAGACCGACGCGATCGTCGCGATCCAGGACATGGGCGCGGCCGGGCTGACGAGCTCGAGCGTCGAGATGGCGGGCAAGGGCGGCGTCGGCATCGCGCTCGACCTCGATCATGTGCCGCAGCGCGAGGCGGACATGACCGCCTACGAGATGATGCTGTCCGAAAGCCAGGAGCGCATGTTGATGGTGCTCCGCCCCGACCGGCAGGACGTGGCGCGGGCGATCTTCGAGAAATGGGAGCTGGATTTTGCCGTCGTCGGCTACCTGACCGGCACGGGCCGTATCGTGGTCAGCCACCAGGGCCGCATCGAGGCCGACATCCCGCTCGACCCGCTGGCCGAGCAGGCGCCGCTGTATCATCGCCCGACCGCGCCCACGCCCGCGCCGGCCCCGCTCGGCGACGTCGACGACCCGGTCGGCATCGAGGCGGCGCTGCTCACGCTGATCGGCTGCCCCGATCTGTGCTCGCGGGAATGGGTGTGGAACCAATACGACAGCACGATCGGCGGCCAGACCGTGCACCGGCCCGGTGCCGCCGACGCCGCCGTGGTCCGCATCGACGGCCACGACCTGGCACTCGCCATCACCACCGACTGCACCCCCCGCTACTGCGCCGCCGACCCGGTCATGGGCGGCACGCAGGCCGTGGCCGAAGCCTATCGCAACCTGTGCGCCGTCGGCGCGCGGCCGCTGGCGATCACCGACAACATGAATTTCGGCAACCCCGAAAAACCCGAGATCATGGGCCAGTTCGCGGGCGCTATCGCGGGCATGGGCGAGGCCTGCCGCGCGCTCGACTTCCCCGTCGTGAGCGGCAATGTCAGTCTTTATAACGAGACCGAGGGCCAGGCCATCCTGCCGACGCCCGCGATCGGCGGCGTCGGCGTGTTGGAGCGGGCGGAGCAGGCGGTGGGGATCGCGCTGCCGCCGGGCTGCGAGCTGGTGCTGCTGGGGATGAGCGCGGGGTGGCTCGGGCAGTCGCTGTGGCTGCGCGAGGTCGCGGGGCGGGAGGCGGGGGCGCCGCCGCCGGTCGATCTCTTGGCCGAGCGAGCGGCGGGCGAGTTCGTGCGCGGGCGGATCGTGGCCGGGCAGGTCCGCGCGTGTCATGACGTATCGGACGGCGGGTTGCTGGTCGCGGTGGCGGAGATGGCGATGGCGGGGGCGACCGGGACGGAGTTGTCGCCGGCGCCGTCGGGGATCGCGGCGCACGCATTCTGGTTCGGCGAGGATCAGGGCCGCTATATCCTGGCGGTCGCGGATGCGGCGGCGATGATCGCTGCGGCGCAGGCGGCGGGCGTGCCGGCGCGGCGCCTGGGCCGGAGCGGCGGCGCCGATTTGACACTCGATGGCAACCTCACCATATCCCTCGGCATCCTGCTGGAGGCGCATCGGCGCTTTTTCCCGCAATGGATGCGGAGCTGACCTGATGGCGATGGTGCCGAGCGAGATCGAGGCGTTGATCAAGGCGGCCCTGCCGGACGCCCGCGTGACGATCGACGACCTAGCCGGCGACGGCGACCATTATGCCGCCACGGTCGTCAGCGAAGCCTTCCGCGGGCGCTCGCGCGTGCAGCAACACCAGATGGTCTATGCTGCCCTGCAGGGCCGAATGGGGGGCGTGCTGCATGCGCTCGCGCTCCAGACCAATCCGCCGGAATAAGGAGTTCACGATGTCCGACCCGACCCACGAGCGTATCCAGAGCGAAATCGGCGCCAACAAGGTAATGCTGTTCATGAAGGGCAATGCCAATTTCCCGCAGTGCGGCTTCAGCGCCCGCGTCGTGCAGATCCTCAATCACATGGGCGTGCCGTTCCAGACCGCCAACGTGCTCGAGGACGCAAACCTGCGCGAGGGCGTCAAGCAGTTCAGCAACTGGCCGACTATCCCGCAGCTCTATGTCGATGGCGAGTTCGTCGGCGGCTGCGACATCATCACCGAAATGTTCCAGTCGGGCGAGCTCGAAACGCTGATGAAGGCCAAGGGCGTCCCGCACCAAGTCGACGCCTGATCCTGGGTCAAAGCCTGATCCTGGGCCAAAGCCTGATCCCGGACCTGAGTTGATCCCGGCCGCCGCCTTCGAGTTCCTTCGGGGGCTGGCGGCCCACAACGAGAAAGCGTGGTTCGAGGCGAACCGCTCGACTTACGAGAGCGCCGTTCGCGAACCGGTGGCGGCGCTTGTCGCCGCGGTCACCACCGAGTTGACCCAGCGGCGACTGCCGTTGGAGGGCGACGTCAAACGCTCCACCTTCCGCATCCATCGCGACGTCCGCTTCAGCAAGGACAAGAGTCCCTACAAGACCCATGTCGGCGCGTTCTGGTATCGCCAGGGTGCCGGCAAGGCAGGCAACGGCGTGCTGTATTTCCATCTCGACCCCGGACACTGCTTCGTCGGTGCCGCCTTCTACCATCCGGAGCCGGAGGTGCTGGACAGCCTGCGCGAGCGGATCCGGGTGCATCCAGAGAAGTTCGCCGACGTGCAATCCGCGCTCGACCAGGCCAAGCTCGCGTTCAGCGAAGAGGAGGTCTTGACCCGGATGCCGCGCGGATTCGAGGACCTCAAGGACACGCCGGCCGCCACCGCGCTGCGGCTCAAATCCTTCCTCGTCCGCCGGACCCTAACGGACCGGCAGGTGCAGGCCGCGGGCCTGATCGGCCACATCGCGACCCTCGCGGAGGACGCGATGCCGCTGCTTCAGTTCGGTTGGGACGCGGTGGACGAGGTGGCGCGGGACGGCAACGAGCCGGTGTCAGCAGACCGGAGCCGCCGTCGCCCGCGTGTCGCCGCGAAGCAGGCCGAATAGCGGCCGGAGCTGGATCCCGATCCAGCTGCCCGCCAGCGCCAGCAGCATCCACGCCCAGCCCGACACGTTGCCCACCGCGATGGCGCTGAAATAAGCGCCGATGTTGCATCCGTTGGACAGCCGCGCGCCGTAGCCCATCGCGATGCCGCCCAGCAACGCCCCGGCCCAAGCCCGGCCACCGCCGCCGAACGTCGGCCGGAACATGCCCGACCACGCCGCCGTCATCGCCGCCCCGATCAGGATCGCGCCGTCCATGACCGACGTGGTGTCTAGCAGCAGCGAGCGATCCAACTGGCCGTTGAACCCCGGCCGCTGCCAATACGCCCAGCCATGCGGATCGGACCCGAGCCAACCGGCGGCCTGCGAACCCCATAGCGCGAAAGCCGACGTCTCGCCCCACGGCTTGCCCGCCAGCACGAGCGTCGCCGCGTTCAGCACCGCGAGCCCGACGCCGCCCCAGACCAACACCTTGACGCTCTTGTCCGGCGAGGCGCGCCCGGCGACCCACCAAAGCAGGACGAGGATGCCAAGCTGGATCGCGATGGCCGGGCCATAGCCGACGAGGCCTTGCGCGGTGACCGCCGGCAGGCTCGGCAGCGACCACCAGAACCCCATATGCGCGGCGCCGATCCCCGAGCCGATGACGAACCCGGCCAGCGTGCCGACCAGCTTGGCGTTGCCGCCGCCGAGCGCGAACAGCGTACCCGACGCGCAGCCGCCGCCGACCTGCATCCCCGCCCCGAATAGCAGCGCGCCGACGGCAAAGCCCACGCCCACCGGCGTCTCGCCGCCATGCAGGTCGAGCCCGAACAGCTTGCCCTGCGCCAGCATCGGCATCATCAACGCGGTGGCCACGAAGAGCATCACCGCATGAGCCCGGAACCCCGACGCGTCGCCTCGCTCGATCAGCGCGCGAAACGCGCCGGCGAACCCGAAGGTCGTGCGCAGCAGCACCGCGCCGATGCCGACGCCCACGAACACGAGTGCAGGCATACGCCAGTTGTTGTGCGGCGCCAGCGCGGCCGCGGCCAGCAGGCCGGCCAGAAGAGCCAGCCCGGCCGCGAAAACCACGCGATTGATGGTCACGGCGCGTGCCGGCGCCGCGCGGAACGGGAGCGAAAGAATGTCAGACATGCTGGCCAATAAGGGCGCTCGGGCCGGTACCGGCAATGTCCTGTCGGTACTTTGGATCGCGGCTCTCGCGCGGCGGCCCGGCGGAGAACGACATCCTCCGCCGGGCTGCCAGAGGAGATGTCAGTCCTTCCACAACTCGATCGTCGGCAGCGACGTGTAGGGCAAGTCGAGCCGCACGATGCAGACTTCGGCCGGGCTGCGATGGTTGAGCGCCAGCCATAGCGCAAGCTTCTCCGGCGCGTCCGGCCGAAACACGTCGAACAGATCCCAGCCCGGCGGCTGCCAGCCCGACAGGCCGTTGACCACCGGGATCCCCGTGAGTACGGCGGCCATCGGGACCGTGTAGTTGTAGAAAAACATCATCGCCATGTGCCACCGCGCGTAGTCGGGGCTGAGCGAACGTTGCTCGCGCTTGCCGAACGCTTCGTAATGCGACCAGGCCGAGCCCTTCCAGCCCGACGCCACGTCCGGATTGGCGCGCAGGTAGGCGTCGGCATCGAAGTGGGATTCGTCGGTGATCGGCACGGGCGGCGGCAGTAAATCCAGGCCCGGGACCACATAGGCCGCCTTGCACGTGCGCGGGATCGCGGCCGCGACCCGGTGCGCGAGCGCCTCGGCATCCCGCGCCGAATAGCGCTGCACCATCCCGGTCTGCTCGACAGCGGCGGCCGCGACCAGCAGCGCCAGCGCCCAGCGCGGCCAAGCCGATCGCTCGATCAGGATCGCGAAACCTAGCGCCATCGGCAGCGCCGCGACCAACTGCATCCGTCCCACCGCGCGCAGCCCGCGCAACCCAGGCACCGTCTCCCACAACAGCCACCACAGCGACCAGCCCCCGAACTGCAGTATCGCGACCTGCACGAACGCAGCGCCCAGGATGATCAGCGCCGCCACTGCGTCCTCGCGCCGGCGCAGCGCGCGGACGGCCCAGGCGCAGGCGCCGAGCCAGGCCAGAGTCGCTACCAGCCCGATGCCGAGCCGCTTGCCGGGCCATTTCTCGACCGCCAGGTCGTGCCAGCGCGCGAACAACCAGCCCCAGACGGTGTTCTCGCGCCCCATCCAGACTAGGTCGACCGGGTCGAGCAGATAAGTGCGGACCTCAGTCCAAGGCCGCCCGCCGCTCTGCCGCATGACCGGGACGTAGACGCGGGCGATCGGCCAGGCCAGTGCCGCCCCGAGCGCCGCCGCTGCCAAAAGACCCGGCCACTGGCGCCGCAAGAGCAGCCCGTAGTGCCGCCTCGCCGTGCGCGAGAGCAGGCTTGGGGCGGCACTCGCGCCGATGAACAGCAGCGAGAACTCGGCCAGATAGACCGTCGTCGCCATCGCCAGCGCTAGCAGCGCCACGAACCCCAGCGCCCGCCACGCGAACCCCGCCCGGCTCAGCCCGGCGCCGTCGCGCAGGCACTCCAGCGCCAGCAGCGCCAGCAGCGGCACCACGAAGGTGAACTGCATCTGGACATGAACCAGCTCGGCGAAGCGCGGCCAGCAGAACGCGAAGAACGCCGCGCCCACCGTCGCCGCCTGCACCCCGAGCCGGAACCCCCGCGCCAGGAACAGATGCGCCGCCCCGAACGAGGCCAGCGTCAGCCCCACGAGCTGCACGTTCATCGCCGTGAACACGCCGAGCCCCAGCGCCCGCAGCGCGATGTGAACGACGCCCATCCCGGCCAGCGCGTCCGAATACCCGAGCGTGCCCTGCACCGGATAGAAGATCGGCGGCGAGCCGAGCCGGACCAGCCCGTGCGCGAACGCGTTCCAGTGCTCGAGCACGAACGCGATGTAGCGGCTGTCGCCATTGTCGGCCTGCACCGCGTCGAACCCGGACAGGATCGTGTAGCGATGGAAAACCAGCGTGCCGACGACGGCCGCCGCCCATGGCAACCAGCGCTGCCCGCCCTTGTTCTGCACCCTGCGACCGCGCCCGCTTGTCTGCTGCTGGGTGCTACGATATCGCACAAGGCCTGAGTAGTGCTGGATCGCCCCCCCCCATGGTGAATTTACTTGCCCGCCGCCGGCGCCCAGCGCCGAGCCAGCCAGACCGCGGCTCACTCGACTTTGCCAGCCGCAAGCTGATCGCCGGCTGGGCCTGGCCGCGCGACGGCCAGCTTCACGCGACGGTCGAGATCCGGCTCGACGGCGCGCCGTTCGCCACCCTCGTCGCCGACCGCACCCGCCCCGACCTCGCCGAGACCGGCCGCACCGATCTCGGCTTCATCCTGCCCGTCGACCTGCCGCGCGACGAGCGCGCGATATCAGTCACCGCCCGCATCCAGGGTGCCGAGGCCGACCTGCCGAACGCGCCGCGCACAATGCCGCCGATCTCGGCCGTCGCCGGCGTCGACAACCCCGACTGGTATCGCGCGGCGACGGCCAAGTTCCTGGCCTGGCGGTTCGACGCGGGCGCCTATTTCGACGGCGTCTACAACGGCCATCAGCCGCTCTACGGTTTCGGCGTCCAGCCCTGCGAGCCGGGCTGGCTCGAGCGCTATACGATCACGCATGCGATCATGACCGAGCTGGCCGGGCTCGACTTCGCGACGCTGGCCGATATCGGCGGCGCCGAGGGCTACAAGGGCGCCATGATCCGCGACCTGTTCGGCGCCGACGTGCTGAGCGCCGACCTGTCGCCCGAGGCCTGCCGCCTCGCCGAGCGGATCTACGGCCTGAAAACCCGGCCGGTGACGATGGAGGCACTGCCGTTCGCCGACGAGAGTTTTGATTGTGTGCTGTGCAGCGAGAGCCTGGAGCACGTGTCGCAGCCGGGCCGCTCGCTGGCGGAGTTGCTGCGGATCGCGCGACGCGCGGTCGTGATCACGGTGCCGGCCGAGACGCTGGAGCAGGTGTCCGTGTCGATCCAGAGCGGCGACCCGCATGCCCACGTCAACTGGTTCGACCTGCGCGGCTTCGACCATCTCGCCGCCGGGCTGCACGCGGTGCATACGCGCCCGATCCTGACGCTGGATCCGGACTGGCGCGCGGCGGGGCGCGGGATCGAGGCGATGGCCGGGCTGTTCGAGGGCGACGAGCGGGTTCGCGCCGACGCCCGTGCGATGATCGCGGCCCTGGTCTTGCGCGACCAGGCGCTGATCGGGCAGGGCGCCGGGTTCAACGGCCTGATCGCGGTGTTGCAGAAGCGGCCCTGCGCGCGGGACAAGGCGCCCGTATCGCTCGAGCGCATCATGGATTTCGCGGTGCCGCCGGTCGGGCGCGCTGATACCAAGGCTCGCTGATCGCGACCCTTGGTATCAGCGTCTTTGTTTCGCGCGCCGCCGCCCGCCAACCCGGCGCGCATGCCACGGCTTGCCAACCGCAAGAGTCGCGTTCAGCAAGCCTTTGTATCAGCCGGGCTCGGCCAGCGGCAGCGCGGTGGTGAACTTCACCCGCTCCATGCTGAACCGCGAGCTCACGTTCTTCAGCGGCACGCAGGCGATCAGGCGCTTGTAGAACGAATCGTAGGCCGCGATGTCGCGCGTCACTACGCGCAGCATGTAATCGATGTCGC
>JAABUX010000701.1_pt1 | contig 55293 bp, 53 predicted proteins | sample 5561851 | NCBI WGS metagenome assembly JAABUX01 (sample SAMN10711883, study PRJNA513361) | rock metagenome | isolation source: Antarctica rocks | place: Antarctica: Victoria Land, Richard Nunatak red sandstone | collected 2016-01-03
ACCACCTGCTCAGGCTGGTACTTCTTGCCTCGTCCCATATGCTCTCCTTGTCCAGTTCTCTCTTATCCACTGGCACATTTCAAGCCGGGCACTCCAATAGTCTTCGAGAGCCTTTGATCGAGGATCAAAGTCGGCCAAGAACTTGCGAGCCCGTGCCGCGTTCACAACGGCTTGATCCGTTCGAATCCCCGGATACCGGCACACCCCGCTTGACCGAAATAGCTGCTAATGTGTTCAGGATGGGGTGGACGACGACGACGAGTTCAGCGGATCAAGTCGTACGCAGCTTTCGCCGGAAGCCATCAACGATTTCCAGATCGTCCATCACGGCTTTGCCGCGCAATCGGGTGGCGCGGCGGGCGGAGCCGTGGACGTGCAGACACGGGCCGGACTCAACAACCCCCATGGAGATGCCTTCATCTTTGCTCAAAACGGAGTACTGAACGGGACGCCGCCCTCGGCATTTACCCACGCAAACCGGATGAGAGCCGTTTTCACGCGGGAGTCGCTCTCGGGGCGGCATTGCAGCCGGATCGGACGTTCTTCTACGTCGCAGCCGAACAGGAGCTGGCGCGTGGGGAGGACGCGAACGACCTTCAATCGGGAACGGTTGCACTCATCAACACCGCACTTCGACAGAACGAGCCTCTGAGCGGCTTTAGCCTGGCGAGCGGGTTCTTCCCGACGACCGACCAGGAGACGGAGCTGTCCGGGCGACTGGACCGAGTGCTGACTTCGCAGCAGACCCTGATGGTGCGGTACGCCTTTACCATGCGCGCAACGCAAACGATGCTTTCCACACGGACGAACTGACGGATCGGAGTGCGCGAGGATCGTCTTTCGTGGCCGACAATAGCGTAAATGCCACCTTGACCTCGACTCTCGGCAGGTCGCGGGTGAACAGCTTGCGCTTGGAACTTTCGCAGCGCCGAGCCGTGGAGCGTACGGAGAGCCCGAGCACTCCGGGAGTGCTCATTCCAGGTGTCGCTCTCTTCGGTACACCGTTCGAGGGCAACAACGGTCGCGTCGAGACGCACGTGGATGGTGAGGACTCGTTCCTCTTCCAGCGTGGACACCATCTTCTGCAGCAGGTGCCTTAGACAGCTTCTATCCCCTTATGTGGACATGCGTGGGGAACGCAGTTCTATTCTGCTTTCTACACGAAGTTTCCCATGTCTGCGGTGATTACACCATCCGATTCGATAAACTTCCCCAGCTTCATAAGTTATCTTGAACTGTGATCAGAGCTTAGGGATTAATACGAAGAGCGGCGGGCAGATCAAGAAGCTTCTTGGTGGCTAGCTCATCGAACAAACGATTACATACGCAGTCAGTATCCAGATGGCGCCTCTGCAAAGCTGATAAGCCTGCAGTTCGCTCTCGCTTACCTCGGCGCTGTTGTAGGAGTAATGTCGCTCAGTGAGAGCGATGAGTTTGGATCGGGTTCTACAACAGAACACCCAACCTTTGAAACACGGCTTAGAGGGGTTATACGACTCCTTAAATCGATACACCACGGAACTCTACCCCTGGTCACTATCCCTCACCATCACCAAAATGGTTTCGGAGGCTATCAAGGTGGTCCAGATGGTGCTGTTTGGAAAGGTCTCGAAGTACATCATCTCCTTATGACAGGCAGCTGAGTTGTTTCGAGCCGAATCACAGCGTTTCCATTGGTCCTTTAGAAGTCGTCTTCTCGTCAGTAATCCGGCGCTTGACGAGCTGCGCATCTGGACCCGTGACCTCTACAAACAAATGAATGAGCATATTAAGGATGCGTGGAAGCAGGAGTCCATCTGTAGAGTGTCGGCACGGAAACTCCAAGGTTGCTGGCAACGTCGCGTGGAGGCACTCCGCTGGCGAGCAGCTTCTTGGCAGACTTGATCTTGCTCTCGGTCATCTGCCGCTGGCGGCCGCCTTTTCGGCCGAGCTGACGTGCCACTTCGAGACCGGCGCGGGTCCGTTCGACGATAAGCTCCCTTTCCATCTCAGCCAGGCTGGCCATGACGTGGAAGAAGAAGCGGCCCGACGCAGTGCCTGTATCGATCATCCGAAGCCGCAGCCTGTAAGCGAGATTGCCCTCGCACCACTGGCCGATGCCGCGTTCGGGTGACCTTGTGTTCTCGTTTGTGGACACACGCATCATGGCGGTTGGGGGTTCAGGAAGGGAGCGCCAACCGAAGTGACTCCCTTGGTAAATGTGATCTCGACAGATTGATCAATGTTGGGCACACAGGTCCAGTACAGAGGCAGCTCGTTAAGCTGGAACGGAAAGACGGTGCGCGTAATCAGCTCGAAGACTACGAATGTTTCGGCTGGTCAGTTCGCACTGGAGAATGCCGGCGGATCGGGCGGAGGCTCCGTGAACTTCACGTCGCTCAGAATCAACAATCAGAACGTTCGCGAATTCACTCTTGAGCATCCGAACGTAGACCTTGGATGTGGAACGATTGGCCTTCCCGGCGACCATCTACTGTTGAAATCTTCCAGCACGGTCCTCTTCTCCGCGTGCGCTGTGTGGTTCGAGCTCAAGCGTGTGTAGACCTGTACGGGTAGGCATAGGCTCAATGAGCATTGATCGACATCATAGGTTGAGGATGTATCCCGCAGATGGCACTTCATCTGAGCCTGACTCTGGCGGCACTGTTGCATTAACCGGGATTAGACAGCTCCGGGGCGCTACCATCGTTCATGTTCAGGCGTCGGCGCTTCCCAGTGGAGATCATCCTGGTCTGTGTTCGTTGGTATTGCAAGTACGGGATCTCGTACTGGGACTTGACAGAGATGATGCAGGAGCCCGGGGTGGAAGTGGACCCGTCCACGATCATGCGCTAGGTTCATCGTTACGCGCCCGAGCTCAAGAAGCTCGTGCGGGCGTATCAGGGCTATGGCCGCCTTCTTGGCGGGTGCACGAGACCTACGTCAAGGTAGGTGGCCGGTGGAAGTACCTGTTCCGTGCAGTCGACAAGCACGGCCAATGGATCGACTTTATGCTCTCGGAACATCGAAACACTCGCGCTGCACACCGTTCCTCAGTAAAGCCCTGACGACCATGCGGAACTGGCCGCCGACGTCAATCACAACAGATAAGCGCCCTTCGTATCCTCAGGCCATCGAAAGGCTCAAGCGTGATGGCCAGCTGTCGGAGGATACACGGCACCGAACATCGAAGTACCTGAACAACGTCATCGAGGCAGACCATGGCGCGCTAAAACGAGTGGTTTCTACCCACACGAGGCTTTCAAACGATGAAGATAGCGACATCCACGATCAAGGGCTTCGAGATCATGCGTATGATCCGGCGTGGTCACTGTCTGACGTGCAAGCCAAGCGTCCGCAATGAGATCCAGTTTGTGAACCGCCTGTTCCAGGTTGCCGCCTGATCGCCAGGCCGAGAAGGTGATCTGGGCTTCCGCTCGTTAGTGCAACAGTGCCGAACGCGGCCCAGCGAACGAAAGCGCCAACTCTAGAAGGCGTATTTCAGTGCGAACTGGATTAAGCGTGGAGCAACGGCAGATGCATTGATGACGCCGTAGCTGGCGGTCTGGGCACCGGTCGAAGGATTGGCGTATTGCGCATGATTCCACACGTTGAAGAATTCGGTGCGAAAGGAAAGGGTCGCATCCTCGCGAAGGCCGCCGACCTTTGTGTCTTTAGCAAGGGTCATGTCCCAGTTGTCGTTGCCCGGCCCACGCGCGACCCCGATGCCGCTGTTGCCATAGTCCCGCGGCAGGATTGTCGATGTGGGGCTTGCAGGAGCGCTGAACGGAACCGCCGGGGCGGTCACGAAGACGCTCGCGCTCGGGTTAAGGAAGGTGTTGTTCTTTACTCGGGTGAGCATGGAGCCGCCGCTTCTGTTCAGGACGTCGCCGTTGCCTTTGCCAGGGAGGAATTGCGCTCGGCTGGCGGTTCCGTAGGCGGTGCCATTGTTTGCGTCGGTGAAGGTGAGCGGTTTGCCGGACTGGAAAGTGGACACACCGGAGAACTTCCAACCGGCCGTGGCCTCGCGAGTGAAGGCGCCGCCATGTTGCCAGCCCGGTATCTGCCATGTATAGGCAATCACGAGGCGATTTGTTCGGTCATAGGCGGCGAGCCCGTAGCGTGCGTAGCGGTTATTAGGGTCGTTGCTGTTTCCGCTGCCGCCGGAGAAGACGCCGTTGAGTCCGTCTCCGCCGGTGACGGTAGTCATTGTTTTGCTCCAGGTGTACGCGGCCTGGAGAAAGACGCCACGGCTCACCTGCCTTCTGACGGTGGTCTGGAGGCTGTTGAAGTTTGCGAAGCCGTAGGTCTCGATGCGGGTGACACCGCCGGGTGTAAACCCCTGGTACGGCACACGGGCCTGGATGTTAGCGGAGGCTACCGTGTTCGTGGTTACACCGTTGATCGGGTTAGTAGGACTGGCGAGGTAGGCCCGGTTGAGCGCGCGGGACTCAGCGAGCCGTGTTCCGCGGGTGCCGACGTAGCCGACCTCGAGGACGAGCTTGGCTGGTAGTTGCTACTGAACCTCCATGTTGTATTGCACAACGGCGGGCGAATCTATGTTCTGCGCGACGCCGGTGACGGTAAGGGTGTAGTTGGGCGAACGGGGGCGCCACACACCGGGTGTAAGAGGAGTTATGAATGGAGTCTGGAAGGTGGCGACGGAGTTAGCTGTTCCACTAAGCGTGGCAGAGCTGACGAAGGGTTGACCACCAAGGGTTTGCAGGACCGAGTTAGCGTTGGGCAGGGTATAGAACATGCCTATGCCACCCCGGAGCACGGTCGATTCTGTGGAGCCGAAGGGCTGCCAGGCGAATCCCAGTCGTGGGCCGAAGTTGTGCAGCGGGATGTCATTGTCCGAGAGGCTTGCGCTGCCGAGCCGGGTAATGCCGGCGGGAAGAGTGAGTCGGTAGTTCTTAGGAACGACGAAACCCTGGAAGGTGCCGCCGACAGGCACGGGTTGGAAAGGGGTTACAAGGGATGGGTAAAAGCTGCTGAACTGGCCGTGGTTCGTGCTTACGCCACTGTTGAGCTCCCACCGGATGCCTGCGTTTACGGTGAGGTTCGAACGGAGCTTAAGGTCGTCCTGGAGGAACATGGCTATGGCGGTTCCGCGGTAGCCCTTGTAATAGGAGCCCTGCTGGCTTCCGCTGGAGTTGACGTTGCTGAATCCGGAGCCGTTGGCGGCACCACTCATGCCCAGAAGGAAGTCCTGGAAGGTCTGGAACCCCAAGCTGCCACGCTTGTTATTGGGGTCGTCAAAGTTGAACTGATTCTTCTCGCCGGTGAACCCGGCACGGATGCTTTGTTTGCCGTGCGTCCAGCTGATTTGATCGCTGATTTCGAATGTATTCACGGCAGAGAACGAAACGTCATTGTTGACGCCCCCGAGGTTGAAGTATCCGGTGGTGGAGATGATGGGGGTGAGGGGATAGGTCGGGTCGCTGGGACCGGTCATACCGATCTGATCGAAGGTCAGGTTGGCCTGTGTTGTGAGTCGTCCGGTGCTGCGGATGTATCCGACGAGGCCCTCGTTAAGAAGGTGGGCGTTGAGCGCGGAGGTTAGTTTGAGTACCGCGAGCTGGCTGTTGAAGGTGGGGGTGACTCCGTTTCCTGGCGTGTTGGTGGTGTTACTGAAAGGCTGGTTCTGGGGCTGATTCGAGTAGAAGTAGCGCTGTGACAAGGTGTGCTTGGCCGTGACAATGTAGTCGGTGTTCACGAGGAACTGGTCTTCGCTGTAGTGAGACGGGATGCTGAAGGTGGAGAGACCGATGGGGTTGCCGTTGGTGTCGATGCTATAGCGCTGCGGGGTCGGAATAAGGTACGTGCCGTTTGCGATCTTCTGGCGCAGGAGGTTGAGCGCGACGGGATTGATGTTGCTGCCGTCGCACGCGACACCGACGCCGCCGTTGAAGGGAGCCCACTTCGCCCTGCCTGCGGCTGTGGTGGCGGTGCTTCCGCTGGGGCAGGCGATGCTACCAATGGCGGCTGCGCTGCGATTGTCCGTGATGGGGAAGAGCGCGTTACTGGCGAGGGAGCTGGCGCTGAGACCGTTGACCTGCCGCGTCCCCTGGTAGGAGCCGAAGACAAAAAGCTTGTCTTTGAAGATAGGGCCGCCGAGGGTCCCGCCGAACTGGTTCTGCTTCATGACGGTGCGCCTTTGTCCGCCGATTTTGAGGAAGGTGTCGTTGGCGTTGAGGACGTCGTTGCGGAAGAACTCCCACGCAGACCCGTGGATGCTGTTGGTGCCCGACTTTGTGATTACGTCTACGTTTGCTCCGGCATCGCGGCCGAAACCGGCGTCGTAGTTCGTGGTTTGGATTTTGAATTCCTGAAGCGTGTCAGGGTTGGGGATAGCGATGCCGGCTTGCTGTACGAAATCGCCGGCGCGCCCTGAGCCGAAGTTGTTGATATCCGCGCCGTCCATGTGGAAGTTGTTGCTGATGCTGCTGGCTCCGTTCACGTACACGTCCTGCGTGCCCTTTCCGAGCGCGGCTGCATTGTTCACGTCACCGGAGACGCCGGCTGACATTGTGAGCACCTGGGTAAAGTTGCGATTGGTGAGGGGGAGTTCCTGGATGGTCTTGCCTTCGACGGTTGTGCCGAGGGTCGCGTTTTCATTTTGGAGCATGGGAGCGCTGGAGCTGACTTCAATCATTTCGCTTGCGCTGCCGAGTACGAGCTTTGCATCGGCGCGGGCTGTCTCGGTCACGGTGACGTTTACGGGCGCGGGCTGCTCGGATTTGAAGCCGGTGGCGGAGATGCTGAGCTTGTAGACCTCGGGGGGCAGCAGGCCGACGGTGAATTGGCCGCTGTTGTCGCTTTGTACGGTACGCACCTGAGCGGTGGCCTGAGAGGTGACTGTGATGGTGGCGCCGACGATTACGGCTCCCTGCGGGTCTGTGACTGTACCGCGGATGGCACCGGTCGTAGAGGTCTGGCTGACCGCAAGGTGGGTAGCCATCAAGGCCCACGTGAGAATGGATAGGGGTTTGCACTGGCCGGAAAGGAAGGAAATCCGTTTCATGTCGGGAACCTCTATTTAGTTTTCGGGGTTTCTTGAGTATGCAGTACTTTGCCGGTTTGTCAAACTCCCGCTCAGCGAATCGGGGTTGGATTCCAACCTATTCGGCAGGAAGTGAGCTGCTTTCACGCAGTATCTGCTGCAGTTAGAAGCAATCGTTGAGCGCTTCACTTTGTCGCGAGATATTTTCGGTCTGAGCTGCTGCCAGGACCTCATCGCTGGATAGCTGAGCACGAGAGAGGGTCGGCCTACCGAAGAGCAGTTACAATCCCGATACACTCGCGACTATTCAAGGAACTGAAGTGCCACTGTGGCGGCTCTCGAAGCCATGTTATTTCATCGAGGTAGCTCCTCGGTGCGAGCGATTGGGGCGAACATAAGTCGTAGAAATCAGGAGATCCAGATGCGTTTGCGCTTTGTAGTGATGGCGATGCTGAGTGCTGGGATGGCGGCAAACCAGCAGATGGCGAAGGCGGCTGATCTCACGGGGAGGTGGGTTGCCGAGGTCATTGGGCCTAACCTTTTGGAACCGGCGTACGCTCATGTGACTCTTCAGCGCACGGGAGACTCGCTGAGCGGTATGTGGGGCCCCACAACTATCAAAGGCTCCGTAGCGGGTTCAGACCTGAAACTCGCGGTGAGCGATGCAGAGGGCAGGGATTTCGGTGCGATGTCCGGGAGATTGACCGGAGATGTTGTCGAGGGCTCCGGGATGATGGCGGGGCTGGGGCGACGCGGAGGTGGATTCCCGGGGGCGAACAACGCGCCGGGGCCTGTGGCGATGAGCTTTAAGCTGACGCGCGAACTCGCTGCCCCTGCGAAGTCGCGCGAGATTACCTACGAGCCGACCACGTTTCAGTCGTACTACTTTGCGGGTAACAAGCCGGGCATTCATATCTTCCCAGGCGATGTTGTCCACACGTGGGCGCCAGATTCGGCAGGGATGGACAAGGATCTCAAGCGCGGACCGATTATGTTGAGGGAGCTTTGCCCGGGGACACGCTGGTTGTGCATCTGATCAAGATCGCACCGAATCGGAAGACGGCCAGGCAGGGCAGCCGGATTTCAACAGTTCGGCGTCACCCCGGCTTACAACTTGGCGGCGAAGTATGATCAGCGGTTCGACGGCGAGTACCAGCTTGATAATGCGACCGGCATCGCAGTGCTGAGCCACCCGACCGAGGCGCTGAAGAACTTCAAGGTGACAATGAAGCCCATGCTGGGCTGCATCTCGGTAGCGCCGGCGGGGTTGAGGCGTTTACTGGGCCACACCTTGGGCCTTATGGCGGCAATCTCGATTACAACGGCACGGTTTCAGGGACGACGATGTTCTTCCCGGTGTTTCATCCGGGTGCGCTGTTCGGGTTCGGGAATGGGCATGCAGCGATGGCCGATGGCGAAGTGACGCAAACGGGGCTGGAAACGTCGATGGCGGTGGATTTCTCTGTGGATGTGATCAGGGGCTACCAAACGCAGCAGGTGCGCGAGGAGGATGGTGATTACATCATCACTTTCGGCGTAGCTGGGTCACTGCAGGAGGCGCTGAAGGTTTCCACCGCGCAACTCGCGACGTGGATCAAGCACGATTACGGCCTGACGGACAGCGAGGTCGCGCTATTCCTTGGCGTTGAGATGAAGTACGAGGTGACCGAGTTGGTGGATCCGGAGTTTAATGTTGTGTCGAAGGTGCCGAAGCGCGCTCTGGCCATGCTAATGCGTCAGACCGGAAGTAGTCGCGGGAAACGAGGGGGCCGGCCAACCGGGCAGTTCACGACGAGGATCGCACACTCGATCGCGAAGGAGAATGCAATCGTTCACGCTCTTCTAGGAAGCCGAGGCCCTTCGCAGGACACACCTCCTCAGGGTTCTTCCAATCCGCAGTATGACAGGCAGCCCGGCCCGCAACTTCAGCCAGGCAGGGTATCACGATGCCGGGGAGTCCTGCGTGAAGTTCAGTACCTCGGAGTGCATATTCGCTTTCCGCCTCTCGATGCGCTACGCTAAGCCTCGTAAGAGGCGAAGAGAAGGAGATACGCGATGGAGAGTCAGACAGCACTCCTGCGCCGACATAGGCCTCATCAAGGTGACCTGCTTGGCCTGGGCATGATGGCCGTCCTCAAGGACTGTGTCGAAATGATCCCCCCGCTATTATGGCAAGCAGGTCGACATCGCCCAGATCCCACATGACGATTCCAAAGTCTACGAGTCACTTCGCAGGGCGGACACCATTGGCCTTTTTCAGGTGGAGAGCCGGGCGCAGGTGGCCTCCCTGCCACGCAACAATCCCGACAAGTTCTACGACCTGGTGGTGCAGGTAGCCATCATTCGTCCCGGCCCGATCGTGGGCCAGATGATGAACCCCTACATGGAGCGCCGCCAGGGCAGGCAGGAGATCCGGTATCCGGACCCACTGCTTGGGCCCGTCCTGCGACGAACGCTTGGCGTCCCGCTCTTCCAGGAACAGTTGCTGCGCATCGCGATGACCATCGCCGACTTCACCGGAGGCGAAGCCGAGGAGCTGCGTCGTGCACTCGGCAGCCGCCGCTCCTCTGACAAGATGCGGGCACTGGAGGTGAAACTCCGGGCAGGCATGGACGCCAAGGGTGTGAGCACCAAGGCGCAGGAGGAAATCGTTTTAGCCATCAGCTCCTTCGCTCTCTACGGCTTCCCGGAGTCCCATGCCGCCAGCTTCGCGCTGATTGCGTACGCGTCGGCCTGGCTCAAGTTCCATTACCTGCCGGTCTTCACCGCCGCGATCCTCAACAACCAGCCCATGGGCTTCTACTCGGCTGCCGTGCTGGTCAAGGGCGCCCAGCGCCACGGCCTGCGGATCAAGCCAGTCGATGTGCTGCGTTCGGAGTGGAACTGCACCCTGGAGCGCGAGCCGGACGAGACCTACGCTCTTCGGCTCGGCCTGCGTTATGTGCGCGGCCTGCGCGCCAACGTCGTTGCCGAGATCGAGCGCGAGCATGCACTGCGAGGATTCGGCAGTATCGAGGAGCTAGCCCGCCGTGTTCCCTCGCTCTCCCGTGCCGATCTTGCGACGCTGGCGAGACCGGAGCGTTGAATTCGTTAGGCAACACGGTTCACCGCCGTGATGCGCTCTGGCAGGGGGAGCGTGCCGGCCGGCAGGCCGGGCCACTCCTCTCCGGGCTCGACCGCGACGAGGAAGAGATCTCTCCGCTTCAACCCATGAACCCGGAAGAGCGCATGATTGCCGACTACGCCGGGACCGGCGTCACGGTAGGTCGTCATCCCATGGCGCATTGCCGTGCCCAGCTCCGGAAGATGGATGTCTTTCGGGCCGGGGATCTCAAGCTGGTCCGCCATGGCGTGAAGGAACGCATCGCGGGCTGCGTGATCGCCCGGCAGCGACCCGGCACGGCGCACGGCTTTATCTTTCTTTCGATCGAGGACGAGACCGGCATCGCGAATGCCATCATCGACCCCGATCTCTATGAGCGACACCGGAATCTTGTCACCTATGCCAAGTTTCTGCTCATCGAAGGGGCTCTCCAGAACATCGACAAGGGGATCCACATCCGGGCCAGGCACATCGAGGCGTTGAACGTCACCGCCGCGCCAATAGAGTCCCATGACTTCCACTAAGGACTTCCTATGAGCGAGCCATGACCTCTCCGGGTGACAAGCAGCCGCCCAGGGAGTGGTGGCTGGAGAACGCCTGTCGTATCGCAGCGTTTCGGCTCCGGCAGCAGAAGTACATCAGCGCCAACATCGTTCCGATGCGCGAACAGGTGCGCGATTGCGGCGAGTTCGTCCGCATCGTGTGGGAAGAGATCGAGCGCCACCTTGGAGAGGAATCGTGATCAAATCCAGTCGCGGCAAACCGGCTCTCAAGCGCCTGGCGCTGTCCGCGGTGCAAGGCCGAGATCGATGCACGAACCTTCCGGTTCTCGCCCGATGATGTTACGAAGCTGCTCTGCCCCAATTGGGATTGCGCCCATGCCTTCGAGTGGAAGCTGCAAAACAAAGGCAAGCTCTGGCCGGAACAGCGGGCCTACAGCGTCCTTCGTTGAGGGCGTGATGCATTCCCGAACGTCAGGTCTGGTCGGCTGGATTGGTGTTCCCTGCCCTGTTCCACATCTCCGCAGATTTCTTTCAAAGCGTTTGACCGCTGGCGAGGACTCATATCGGACGTTATTGTCGTCGCGCTTCAGTCCGGTCGGAGACCAGTGCGCAGAGCCGGTTCGCAGCAGGCGACCGTCGATGGCGTAGCTCTTGAGATGCATGAGATCCCTTGCGCCCTTGACGCGCACCTCTATCCCCGCCGCGAGCAGAATGAGCGTCGTATTCACGCCGTCTCGCTGCATCTCCTGTTCGAGCTGCTCACGATCGCGATACACCCGCACCCGAACACCTTTGCGGCTCAAGCTCGCCAGCTCCTCCGCCAGCTCGCGGTCCGTAAAACTGTACATCGCCACATCGACGGAGCGGGTTGCCGTTTCTAATGTAGCAAGCTCGCTCCGCTCGAAGTTGGTTCCCGGGGATGAACCGGGCTCCGAACGGCAGCCCCAAGCAGAACAGCAGTGCATTCCAGTACCTCGCGATCCACACCATCCAGGCATCCGTCACAACCCATGTCGCACTTCGAGGAGATGCACCCTGTCTTCCCGAGCTAAGCCCACTACTCGATGTCGATCAAGAGGGTTGAAGGACTGACCTTTAGTGTATGTGCTATGGCATACAATATGCGCGGACAAGAGTTTTCGGAGAAGAGGGCTCCGCAGCGTGCCGACAGATCAACCAAAACGTCGATCGGCGCGCGCCGGGATCCTCGAGGATTGGGCTGACATCGCAGACTAGCGGACGGCGGCTTCCGAGAAGCACCCAATCTCTCGAGATCGACTTGAAAATTGCTTCTGATTAGTGGTTTTTCGACAACTGCGGACGCTGCACAACCCGATTCCGAGCGAGCCTTCGCCCGGGAAGTCACTCAGGACGCCACTGCATCCCACTTCGGTGAACGTGGTCTGAACTCACTTGCTAGGTTCAGGCGCCCACCTCGCGAAAGGCCAGCAGCTTCGCCCCACGCTGCGCCTGCTCCAGAAGCTCAGCCCAGTCCTGCATCATCTTCGTGCGTCCCTTCAGGTGCAACGCATGATTGTAGGCGGCGCTCACTGCGTTTCGAGGTGCGTGCGCGAGCTGCAATTTCGATATGCTCGTGCGCGTATTCCTGTTCGTCCAGGATGGTTGCGGCCAGCCCGCGGAATCCATGGCCGGTCATCCTTTCCTTGTAGCCCATACGCTCAAGCGCCTTCAGAATTGTGTTGTTGCTCATCGGCTTGCCTGGGTTCCGGTCGCCGGGGAATACCGGGGATGCCCGCCCGTGAGGTCTCTCAGCAAAGTCAACATATCTACGGCCTGCCGGGATAAGGGAACGATGTGTGGCGTTCGCATCTTCATGCGTTCAGCCGGGATGTCCCATCGGAGAGCTTCAAAATTGAACTCGGACCACTCGCGCCGATAAGCTCACTCGTCCTGACGAAGGTGAGTGCCATCAGCTTTATGGCTAGACGCGTTATGTGCGTTCCCTGATAGATCTCGATCTGCCGCAATAAAGCGGGCAAATCTCGCATCGACGCGAGCGTAGTCTCCTTGCGGCTGGCCTTCAGGATGTCGCTAGGTCGGATCTCCGTAGCGGGATTTCGCCTTGTAAATCCAAGCGCAATACCATACCGGAAGATCTGACCAGTCATCTCCATAGCTCGCTTGGCAATATCGCGAGCACCCCGGCTTTCGATCATCCGGACCATCGCCACTACTTCAGGAGCTTCGATCTGACCGATCGGTCTGCCCCCAAGGCTAGGCAGGATATTGGTCGCCAGCCGACGCCTCGTTGAGTCCACATGGCGCGGGCCTTTGCCCACCTGCCAGTGTTCAAGCCACTGCCTCGCGACATGTGCAAACAAGTTCTCGTCGGCGATTCGTTCCGCCATCTTCTCGGTCTTCCGCTGCGTCATCGGGTCGACGCCGGTCGCGAGCAGCCGACGACCATCAGCATGACGGCTCCTTGCCAACGCAAGAGACACGTCCGGATATTTCCCGAAGGTCATGAGCTTCGCCCTACCCTGAAAGTGAACGCCCAGCGCCAGATCTTGCCACCCGATGGCGTGATCCAAAAGGTAAAGGCGGTCGCCATCGGTCAGCTTGTAGGGCTTCTGTCTTGGCTTCGCTCGCTTAATCTGACGTCGGTCAGTGCCACATGCATACTCCGATTGGTGCAATCTACCCTCAGGCTGAGGACAACATACCCTCAAATGTACCCTCGCGCAAGCTCGGCTTTCCTCGGACGAGCTCGGACGACAAAAACACAAATACCCAGCTTTCGCTGGGGTCGTATGCTGCATTTGGATGTCTCGGGACAGCTTCGGAAGGGTTTTTGGCGGAGAGACAGGGATTCGAACCCTGGATACCTTGCGGTATACACGCTTTCCAAGCGTGCGCCTTCAGCCACTCGGCCATCTCTCCGCGGGTACACCCGACCCTGTTGAAGGTAACACAAATGTCCCGTCCGACGCGGCTCCCGCAGGCCCTCAACGAGACTTCGCCAGAGCCTCCGCCAGCAGTGGGTCCGAAGGATCCGCAGCCGTCCACAGCTGAGCGAAGCTCCTGTAAGCGGCGGCGCTCGGCGCACTCTTCTTCGCTGCCGCGGCCGCCCTTGCAAGCTCGATCTCCGCCATCGGAAATGCCGCGGTTCCGGTCTCAAATGCAAATCCGCGATGCGCCTCGATGGCCTCGAAGTCCCCGATCGCAAGCTCCTCATGATGTGCCATCCGATGCGCGACGCCAAGCAGATACACCGACAGCGGAGGCACGTCCCGTATCTGGTGAACTCCCGACATCGCCTCCTGAGCGCGCATCGCATCCTTGGCCGAGATCGCGACAGCACCGCGCAGCACCGGCAGGAAAAACTCCGTCGTCCACGAGTGCAACCCCCCCTCCCGCTGCAGCCGCTCCTCCGCCTTCGTCGCCCTTTCCGTGCTTCCGCAGAGCGCCTGCGCCATGCCAGCCTCGAAGTCCGCTCCGCGGCCGTACGGCAGCGCCGAAGACTCCTCCGCCATCGCGATCGACTGCGCGCATCGGCCCATAAGGGCCCGGTTCAACGCCCCCCGCGCCAGCATCGCGGCACCTGCCGAGGCCAGCCCAGCCGAGCTCTGCGCAGCGCGCGCCGCGGTCCGCCACGCCTCGGCCCCGGCCGCGATGGCGCCCGTGTTATCCAGAGCCAGAGCCCTGTCCGCCATCGCCGCAAGATCGGGCTCCGCTGCCTCGGTCGAAGTGGACGTCGAGATGCCTCGCCCGCCAAGATAGTTTGCCGCAGTCGCCCAGGAGACGTCCGCTACACCAGCCTGTCTGGCTATATCAGCCAGCTTCGATGCATCCGCGAAACGGTTCAGCCCCAGCAACGCCCTGCCCGCCTCCCGGTACGCCTCCCCGCTTGTCGGCTCGTGGCGATAGGCCTGCTCCGCCGACAGCAGCGTCTCCGTCATATGGCCTTGCAGCCGCATCACCCGCGCCAGCGCAACCATGCCCGTCGTGTCCTGTGGATAGGTGGAAAGCAGCCGCCTCGCCGTGCCGCCCGCCGCCCCATAGTCCTGCACATCCAGGGCCTCGGCAGTCAGTTGCGCCAGCAGCCGCACACGATCGCCTGCCTCCCCCGCGCTCAGGCGCGCATGTCTCGCCGCCGCCGCCGCCCCCAGCTCCGCATACTGCGACTCCTCCAGCCAAGCCATCTGCACACCAGCCAGAGCAAAGCCCGGCGACGCTCGCAGCGCCTTGCCGTACAGATCGATCGCGGACCCGACATGTCCGGCCTCGCGCGCATCCTCCGCCTCCGCAAACCGCGAAAGCGCCTCGACATTCGTCGTCGCCTGCTGCACCAGGGGAGTGCTGTGCTGCGTGATGGAGGCGCCATCCTCACCGAGACTTCGCCGCAGACCCGCCGCCAGCCGATCGATCGCCGGCGCAATCTCCCCCTTGCCCGCGGCCGTCTCCGAAAGGCTCGCGAGCTTGTCGTTCGACGAGGTCTCTAGCACCTCGACACTCAGGGTGTACGGCGCCCCACCTCCGCCCCCACTCACCTCCCCATACACGTAGGCGCGCGCGCCCAGCCGCTTAGCAGTCTCCTGTGCCGACGACACACCATGCGCACTCGTGTGATCTGGCCCCCCAATCTGCCGAACGCCCGCTCGGTACGCCTCCTGCATCCGCCACCGCAGCGGGGACTGCAGCAGGTCAAGCTCGATCCCCTCCATCACCGCCCCATCCAGAGCCGCATCCCCCGTCTTGTTCTGCACGGCCGTCAGCACCACCGAGTCGGCCGGTCCCAAGACCACCCGCCCCAGACCACCGCCGCGAATCCACCACGCCACGCCCAATGCCATCGCCATCAGCAGCCCCACAGCCACCATTAGTGCAGGCCCAAACTTGCGCCCAGACCTGCGCCCTTGCCCTCCCGCCGCCGCGACCGCCCCGTCAGCCATCGGCTCTGCAGGCTCCACATGCTCTTCGGCGCTCAGGCTGCTCAGCACAACAGGCGCTTCAGGCACCTGCCCTCCAACCGAACGCGACACCTCCATCGTGTGCTCGACCGGCAGACTCGTCGACACACCCTCACCCTCGGGCTCCGAGGAAGGAGACGCCGTCGCCGCCGCAACCTCGGGCCCCGCAGGCGCCTCGGCCGTTTCCGTAGCTGCAGTCTCAACCACAGCCTGTGATTGCCTCACCGCCGCCGCCAAACTCTCTCCTGACGTCAATGCCTGCGCAGCCTCCGTATCCGGCAGCCTGCTGCCCCGATCCACATGGAACGCACTCTCGCGCGGCCCACTCTCCCGCACCGGCAGCCGTTTCGGCCGGATCAGGTCCCCGCCCGAGTCCGAGTCCGAGTCCATCGCCGCGCTCTCGCCCGAATCGGCCCTGTCCTCCGGCATCTCGCCAAAAAAACTCGACTCCCGCCGCTGGATCCGGTTCTCCCGCGCCACCGGATCCGGCGCAGGCACCAGCGGTACCGATGTCCGCGGAGCCTTCTTCAGCCACCCTCCCTCGCCCCGCGCCGTCAGCTTCAGCAGCGCCGCTCGAAGCTCATGCGCGGTCTGGAATCGCCCCGATCGATTCTTCTCCAGGAGCCGGAAGATCAGCCGCTCCAGCTCCTTCGGCACTGCATCGTTCCACTGCCGTATCGACTCCGGCGCCTTGCTCAGCAGTTCCATATACACCAGCGCACTCGTCGACCCGCGAAACGGCACCCGCCGAGTCGCCATCTCATACATCACCACGCCCAGCGAGAACAGGTCCGAGCGCGCATCAAGCGGCTCTCCCCGCGCCTGCTCCGGCGACATATACGCCAGCGTGCCCACCGTCGTCCCCGCCGTCGTGATCTCGATCGAGCGAGAAGCCCAGCCCACCCGCGAAGCCTGGATGATCTTCGCCAGACCGAAGTCCAGCACCTTGGCCTGCGGCTTGCCGCCCGCCTTCTTCACCAGAAAAATATTCGCCGGCTTGATGTCCCGGTGCACAATGCCCTTCCCATGCGCCGCCACCAGCGCCTCCGACACCTCTTCGGAGATCCGCACCAGGTCCTCGATCGGCACCGCACCCTGCGCGATCTTCTGCTTCAGCGTCATGCCCTCAAGCAGTTCCATCACCAGGTACGGCTCACCGTCCTGCTCGCCCATGTCGAAGATCGTGCAGATATTCGGATGATTCAGCGCCGAAGCCGCCCGCGCCTCCAGCAGAAATCGCTCTCGCATTCCCGGCGTCGTGTACTCATCGTGCAGCAACTTCACCGCCACCTCGCGGTGCAGTCGCTCATCCCAGGCGCGGAAGACGATACCCATGCCGCCGCTTCCCAGCTTGCCCAGGATCTCGTACGGCCCAAATCGCTGCCCCGCCTCCGGAACCATCCCTCAGCCGATCCTGCTCTTTGGCGTTCAGACCTTCTTCGAGGTCTTCCTCCCGGATCATACGCCGCCCCACGCTGATCACCATTGCATCTCAACCCTGGGCCGGGTACGACCGTACTTGCACCACCCACGCCCTACGCCCGGAGCCTCCCCCTTATACTGGGTCCACTCAACATCCGGTCCGCGCTCCCTGCCCGATGCCATTCCAAACTCCAACCGAGCCCCCGGCCCCTGTCCGCCCTCACACCTCCCTGCGTCCCCATCGGTCACGCATACTGAACCGCATCGGCGCCTCACTCGAGCGGCACCCGGTGGTCGCATGCAGCCTTCTGTTGGCGGTCTATTTTCCCGCCGCGCTCGCCCAATCCTCCACTCACCTCCTCTGGCACGATGAGCTCTTCACCCTCTACATCGCGCAGGCTCCCTCACTTCGCCAGCTCCTGTCCGACATCCGTCTCATCGACCTCAATCCACCGCTCAGCTATCTGCTCAGCCGTCTCAGCCTGTCCATCTTCCCTTCGAGCACCTTGGCCTGCCGCCTGCCGGAGATCGTCGCCTTCGCCGCGGCCATGCTGTTCCTCTTCTGCTTCGTCCGTCGTCGGGCCGGTGTGCTCTTCGGCCTGTGTTCCGCGTCGCTTCTCTTCTCCAGCCTGGCCGGAGAGCTCGCCACCGACGCTCGCCCCTATGCCCTTCTCCTCGCCTTCACCTCCCTGGGTCTGCTCGCCTGGCAGCGCTCCCGTGAGCCTCACCTCCACCACGCCCTCACGCTCCTGCTTCTCTTCCTTGCCTCGGCAGGTCTGCTTCTCAGCCACATCTTCGGCCTTCTCTCCTGGGCCGCTTTGGCCGCCGGAGAGCTCGCCCACGTCCTCCATCGCCGCCGCATCACCTGGCCCCCTGTTCTCGCCTTTTCCGCTCCCCTCCTCGCGGTTGCACTCTACCTCCCGCTGCTCCGCAACCATCGTGCCTCCCTCTTCCCCCTCGCCTTCCAACCAACCGGCGAGGACGTCTTCAGCTTCTACATCCAGCACATCGACCGCGAACTCGTCGTTCTCCTCCTCACCGCTCTGCTCACGCTCGTCCTGCTCGGCCGGCACACCCTGCGCGGCAGCAGATATTGTCTCTTTACGCCGCCAGAGTGGGTCTCGATCCTCGCCCTCCTCGCCGTTCCCGGCGTTCTGATCGGCTATCTCATGCTGGCTCACGGAGCCTTCTTCCCTCGCTACGGCGTCGTCGCTTGCCTGGCAGTCGCCCTCCTCGCCACAGCGCTCCTTGCCCTCTGGACGGCGCGCGAGACGCGCTCTGCCCTGCTCGCCTGTCTCCTCGCCCTGCTCATCTCCGGCCAGGTCGCCTCCTTCGCCAAAGGCCTCTACATGCTGCTCTGCGGTCACCCCTTCCAGGCCTCGGAACCCGTCCCCCAGCTGTGCCAGGCCTGCCTGCTCTCCGCCTCGCTCGACCCCAACCTTCCGCTCGTCGACGCCAGCGGCCTCACCTTCATCGAGATGGACCACCGCGAATCGACCGCAACCCTTCAACGCGTCTTCTTCCTCACCGACGCCGACGCCGCCAGCCGCTTCGCGCACGCCACCATCTTCAACGGCATGGACCTCGAGAAACGCATCTTCCCCATCCGCGCCCACGTCCAGGACGCGAACAGCTTCTTCGAGCAGCACCCACATTTCTTCGTCCTCGGCCAATTCGACTACCCCGAAGACTGGCTCCTCCGCAAACTCCTCGCCAGCGGCAGCACCCTGCGCCTCGTCGGCCATCTGTCAGACGACTACAAAGACCACGAGCTCTACGAGGTCACACTCCCCACATCCCCTCACTTCAGCGCATCGCCTGGCCCAGCAGCACCCGCCAGTGCATCTGATCCCCGCTGATCCAATCTCGACCACCATGTAGCGCCGCCCACGAGCGCCATCGCAACAGGAACGACTATGACCAGCCTTCCCCAGTCCCGCCTCCTCGCCCAAACCCTCCTCCTCGACGCCGACGACACCCTCTGGGAGAACAACATCTACTTCGAGCGCGCCATCGCCGCCTTCATCTCCTACCTCGACCACCGCGTCCACACCCCCGGAGAGGTTCGCGAACACCTCAACGCCGTCGAGCGCCAAACCATCGCCCAAAGCGGCTATGGCCTCCAAAGCTTTCGCCACTCCCTCGTCACCTGCTTCGAGCAGCTCTCCTCCAGCCCCGTCACCCCCGATCGCCACGAGCGCATCGTCAGCTTCGCCCAGTCCATCGCCGATCAGGAGATCGAACTCCTCCCCTCCGTCGCCCTCACCCTCGCCGACCTCGCCGCCCGCCACCGCCTCATCCTCGTCACCAAGGGCAACATGGAAGAGCAGACCGACAAGCTCCACCGCTCCGGTCTCGCCCACCTCTTCGCCGAGGTCGAGGTCCTCCCCGAAAAGCACACCGACGCCTATCACGCCCTAGCCCACCGCCACGGCTGCGAGGCCGCCCATACCTGGATGATCGGCAACAGCCCCCGCTCCGACATCAACCCCGCCCTCGCCGCCGGCCTCCACGCCGTCTTCATCCTCCACGACTACACCTGGATCCTCGAACACGAAACCATCGACCAGCCCCGCCACCAGCACCAGATCCTCCTCGAACTAGCCACCTTCGCCGACCTCTGCAAGCACTTCTAAGCCCACCGACGCCGCACCCCGTCTCCTGAACCATTTAGCAGGCATGGAGCGAGTCGGTGTCGAGAAGACGACTTATCACTGCTGATTGCAAGATGAGGGCTCAGATTAGGTCTGAGCCCTCATTATCATCGTAGGACCAGGAACCGGAGGGGCACCATGCTGCACCTACGAGCATGGCTCTATTGCGTCCTAGCCTCAGGGTGTACGAGTTTGCTCACGAGTCCGGCGCCAAGCTCTGAGTGCTCCATCATTTCAGGTGGCCCCTTGTACGCGGCCTCGTGAAGGACCCAGATGTTGTCACCACGGATGACCGGGGCTCCGGTGACGATGACATATTTTTGTCCATTGCTCTCAAACAAGACGCGGTTCAACTCGACTTTGGCTGGAATCGCACCCTCAATCTTTGTCGGCGAAAGGATGAAGCGGCCCTCGCCAGGGATGTAGAGGAAGGCTCCTTCACCGGATTGGTCGGCATCCGCGCTCGAGTTGAACATGTCTCCTGCTATCTGGTTATTCTTCAGGAGCAATGGTGAGGTGAGCCTCACTTCATTCGGTGCCGGGTCGAGTAGCTGGTTGTTGCCGCCGAGCTGCACCGGAATGTGGTCCACCCATTGGCCTGTCAGTGCGAGCTTTAACTCTCCCGTGCCTGGCGGCAACAGGGTTTCACCAGGGGTGAACCAGGATTGCGTCTCTGGCAAACTGCTTTCCGTGTCGGGCCCGAAGCCGCCAGGCCCCATGGGGGCTACCCTGGAGCGGATACTCAGGAGCACGCGATCGCCTTCTTTCCTGAGCGTTTTTACAGCGAAGGTCAGATTGCTGTGATCGATCTGCGCAAACCCACTGCAGTTATCGTGGTTCGTGTTCACCGTCGACACGAAGCACTGAATACTATCGCCCTGTGCAGGCGTGAGCTTCAGCATCAGCACTGAGCCCTCGTCGTGCGCGCGGACTTCTACCAGCGCCAGGCGAGAGCCCAGCGCGACAAGCAAAAGAATGAGACAAGCGAACGCAATCCTTGGTATACGCATCCTCTGTAACCCTTTCTCCAACCACATGCTTTTGTTCTCTCTGGGTATGAGCCATGTGCGATCCGGGACCGGTTCCGCAATCAGGAGGCTACCGTAGTTGCGTAGCGCGGCCCCCATCTCGCCGAACCCTTCTAACAACTCCTGGCACTCTGCACAGTGGGCCGTGTGTTCAGCCGCTTGCGGCGGCACTGGTTCGCCGTCAAACATGGCCGATACGAACTCTTGGGCTTCATCGCACCTCATGTAACTCTCCTTTGCCAGCGCCGACCCAGACTGCGCGCAGCGCCTGCCGCGCCATGAACAAACGCGACCGAACCGTTCCCAGGGATATCGAGGATGACTGCGAGTTCGGCGTACGATTGACCCTCGACCTCGCGTAGCCATAGCAGGGTTCGCTGCTCTTCAGGAAGGCGTTCGAGCGCGTCTGCGACCACAGAATCGCGCTCTGGATTGCAAGCAGTACACCGGTTGTCGAGCAAGGTGGCCTCAGGCCTAGTGCGCCGCCACCACTCCGCTGCCCGGTGTTTTCCGATGCCGAAGAGGTAGGCCCGCAGACTTCCGCGTGCAGGATCAAACCCGTCTGACTGCCTCCAAAGCTGCGTGAAGATCTCCTGGGTCAGATCTTCGGCAGTCTGGACCGACCCAACGATCTGCCGCAGAAAAGCACGCAGCCTTGGTGCGTTCTCGCGATATACCGCGTCGAACGTTTCGGCATTCCGCGCCCAATCTTTTCCAACCTTCGGCTCACCGGTCACATGTGGTCTCCAACCCTGTATTCGGGCTAAGGAGCCAAAAGGTTCATTTGGTAGTGAAAGATTCGGGGAGAGTGTGTGTTGGTATTGGGTACAAGCACTCAGTGCCACTAAGTACGACGCTTGGAGAGAGATGCATGGAGTCAGGAGCTTAGGTGTGGCTCGTTAGTCCTCATATACGCGCTTGTGTTGACCGATCCGACCCGACATTCACCAACCTCGTAATCCTCCCCCTACGGCTCGTCCCGATATATCCCCATCTGCACCGCCCCACCCTCCACCAGCCGCGCCCGAAACATCCCGGGCGTGTTGAACCCCCAAGCCATCTGCCCATCCGGCGTAATCGCAATCACCCCACCATCCCCATGAATCGCCGGAAGCTGCCGCCCGATCACATCATCCACCGCCGCCTGCAAAGCCATGCCCTTGTACTGCACCAGCGCACAGATCGTCCGAGCCACCGTCAGCCGGATAAAGTACTCGCCCGTCCCCGTCGCCGACACCGCGCACGACTCGTTCGACGCATACGTCCCCGCCCCGATGATCGGCGTATCTCCCACCCGGTTCCACATCTTCGCCGTCACTCCGCCCGTCGTCGTCCCCGCGGCAACGTTTCCCTCGCGATCCCGCACCACCATCCCGGTCGTCCCGTACTTGTGCGCCTCCGGCGTCTCAATGTCCGCCACCGGCGTAGTCGGCTCCGGCGGAGCCCCCACCGGCCGCGACGGCACCGGCCTTCCTTCCTTCTTCAACTGCTTCACCAGCCCCTGCCACCGCCGCTCCGTAAAGAAGAAGCTGTTCGGCACCTGCTCCAACCCCACGCTCTTCCCAAAGTCATCCGCTCCACGCCCGATCAGCATCACATGCGGGCTCTTCTCCATCACCGCCCGCGCCAGCGAGATCGGGTGCCGCGTCGTCGTCACATCCGCCACCGCCCCCGCGTTCATCGTCTTCCCGTCCATCATCGCCGCATCCAGCTGGTTAGTCCCGTCCGCCGCAAACACCGCTCCATGCCCGCAGTTGAACAGCGGATCCTCCTCCAGCACCTTGAGCCCCGCCTCGATCGCATCCATCGCCTGCCCACCGCCATCCAGCACCTTGGCCGCCGCCCGGATCGCCGCGTCTAGACCCGCCTTGTATGCAGCCTCGGTGTCCGGTTTCATCGATGCCCGCTCGATCACCCCCGCCCCACCATGCATCACGATCGCCCACCGGTGCGGCGCAGCCTTACTCACCAGCGGCGCCCCCGCACCCTGCGCCATTGCCGTCACCCTGCTCGTCAACATCAGCCCCAATCCCGCTCCCAGCACCCACGTTCTCGTCATCAAGAACACACCTCTTTGCATCCCGTCTCGCACCCCAACCAAGCCTTTGATTGACCTGATCGGATGCTATACTACGCATCGGATTGCTCGTCACGCCTGCGCCACATACTGCGTCAGGAACAAGCGGAGGTGGCGAAATTGGCAGACGCACTAGCTTGAGGTGCTAGCGCCGCAAGGCATAGGGGTTCAAGTCCCCTCCTCCGCACCAATCCTAAACTCAATCCCATACGAGAAGGCCAGCCCGAAACGGCTGGCCTTCCTTTCGATCACTGTAACCGCTTTTGTAACCACCGCATTCGAGACTCGTACGGTGAAGAAATGGACCTCTTGCAACGTATCGTTCGACTCCGGGACTTTAATGAGGTCGCCGTTCTGTTCGCGTATGACAGACAAAAAGGGCTGGAAGTCTCATGGGGCCTGACCAGTCCAGTACCTCGATCACGAGCGCCCTATAGAGCAGGTTCTCGATCTTGAGGTTTAGGCGCCGGGATGCCACCCACCGACCCTCTTGAGAATTGCGCGGATGGTCTGCATTACGCCACCTTCGCCAATTCTGCATCGGGTACGTCTCGGTGCGAGACGGCTCTAGTGCGGCCCGACAATGTCGGAGGTCTGCTAGATGCATTAAATATGCTTCAGCAACCACTTCAACAAAGCCCGTAGCTCACTCGTTACAGAGTAGCCGCGAGCTGAGGGTAACGCCCAACATGGCTCGTCTCATACAAGGCCAGCAGCCGCTGCCGCATCAGATAATACGAGCTGGCCACCTCATGCACGTAAAACGGACCGCGCACTCGCCCGTACCCAAGTACCAGTCCAAACGTGATCCGTCGCGCCGCCCGCCGCAGCGCCAGGCCGTCATGCCGCATACGCTCCGCTACTACCACGCCCTCGTGGAAGTTCCAGCACTGCGCATACGCCGCCAGAGCAATCAATACATCTGCGTTCGCACGCATCCGCGCAAGACCCTCTGATCCGCCAATCTTCTCCCAGATAACATTGGGCTCCATCCCGAGCTGACCTTTCGATGGATGGAGATACTCAAGGGCAACAGTCGTAATCCCCTCCGTCTCCACCGGCGTGAGCTTTGCCACCAGCTCTTCCCAACTCAGTCGCGAAAGCCTGGACCCCGTAAGGTGGGTCCGAAATAGGGCGACAATAAGCAAAACGACAACACTGCCAAAAAGGGCCAAAAAGCTCATAGGGTTAAGGCTTCCTATCGCGAAATTCTGTCCAGATCGTATTCCACCCTGCGATGGAGAGCAACGAGATAATCCCGCATCTCCGGAGAAAGTGGAGCCCGCTGACGTTCCGGCAGATAAAACGCCACGATCCAGTACACGAGCGCTCCCAGATAGGCAAACATCTGGATGCGATCGAACAACACAAACTCACGACTCCAGCCATACACAACATGCCCCAGATCACCCAGCAGAGCGGTCCCATCCCAAAGCATCAGACCCTGTCCCAGCGCCACAACATGGCTGCGCCGTTGTAGCCCGAGGCGGTTCGCCGCCACAGACATGGCCAGAAACAGCTCGGTGGTCAATAGGCACGTAAACACGGTGATCCTCGCGTCCCACAGGTTGAACCCCCTAGCTTCCGGCGGGCCCATCCGAAGCGAGATCCCCACAGCAATCAGAAGCCCCAGCGCCCCCCACAAAAGAAACGCCTTGCGAGCATCACGAACCCAGGTTCCCGTCGGACGTAGAATGTTGCGGGCAATCTCATAGATCAACGCCACCTGAAAGACGTAGTCGCCAAAACCGGTAATCCAGTACGCCAGAAAATATGCACGTCGGCTTCCGTGCCGCGAAGCCACAAACAGCACAGCCGTCGTCAGCAGCTCGTACGCGATCAGAGACGTAAATACCGGAAACTCCCGGGCGCGCCGACGTAGCAAGAGAACGAGCAGAAGGGCGGCGTGAGCGAGAAACCCCGCCGCCCAAAGCACCTTGTCCAACATCGTCAGCGTCATCCGGCGGAAACCGCCTTCCTGAACTTACAGTCCGAAGTAGCTCAGAGCAGTGTACGTAATCACATCTAGAATAGACGGTGGCGGCACTACCGCGACCTGCGGATGAGGATTGGTTCCCATCCGATTGGCATGAAGCGCGGGAACGGCGGTCATGGCAAGGGCGGCAAAAACAGCGATGGAACGGATCGACTTCTGCATGGTTGAAACTCCTCGAGCGCAGAATTGCGCTAGAAAAAGCCTAGCCCCCGATTTCCACATGCAACAGACCAAAAGGATGTATTCGCGTCGACAAGAAACAAAAGTGAGAACGCATACAATGCCAACGCGCCCGCAGGCCCAAGCAAAGCCGCCGACTTTCAGCTACGACAGCGTAGAACCACGTTCGAGAAATGAGTTCAGCCCGTGAATGGCAGCGCACCTCCTGAGTTCAACGCCGTTGAGCCTCAGCAACGCCGGTGATACACTTCAAGCAGTTCTGGTGTGCGTGCGGCACCCAGTTCGAACCCACACCCAGTAGCTCAGAACGCAAAGGCCCCGAAGCTCTCCCATGATCTACCTCCTCGTCACCCTCCACATCATCATCTGCCTCTTCCTCATCGGCGTCGTCCTCATCCAGCAGGGCAAATCCGCCGATCTCGCCGGCGCCTTCGGCGGCCAGGGATCGCAGACCGCCTTCGGCCCCCGGGGCGCGGCCAACCTCCTCACCAAGCTCACTACCTGGTCCGCCATCTTCTTCATGCTCACCTCCATCGGCCTCACCATCATGCTGTCCCGCACCAGCGGCGATCACTCCGTGCTCTCCAACGCCGTCAAGCAGACCCAACCTAAGCCAAATCTCCCCACAAACAAATAACCGCAATTCCTCGACAGTCTTGTCTTCTCCGATCTGCCCCTCCGCTTCCCTCACAAGCACCCTTCCCTTTCAAACTCTTAGATCCGCGTTAATCCGCGGTGAGTCATTTTCTGCTGACCCCGACCCAGGATCGGCCCCTTCCGAACGATGACCCGTAACGATGCGAAGGAAATCGGTGTCGGGATACTTCGTGAAACGGCATCGTACTTCGATACCGGTAAGACCAGTCCTCAGTGTAAAGTGGGAATCATGCCGGTGGGCATGATAGAGGGATTTGGCGCCAAGTCCATCGTCAGCATCATCGAGCAAGAGCCGGGGGCGATTTCATTGTCCATACAAACCGCCAAGGGCGAAGTCGAAGTAATGGCAAACATGGCAAAGGATGGTGACAAGTTGATTCTATCTAACGTTCATGTGAGCGGTGAAGGCTTAGGTCCGGGACTGACAAAGCAAGCTGCTCGCGATTGGGCGCAAAGGAAGGAGTTAGCGAGGTGGTAGTGCAAGGGGGAGCGAGAACCGGAGGCGCAGTTCCCGGACATACCCCGGTATCCTTTACGGTAAAGGTGAAATGATGCGAGAACTGGTCATATGCGGTTGGAACGTCGGATTCGACAAAGTCTTGTTGACGAAGACACTGCGAGCGGAGTTCGGCTATTCGTTAACCGAGGGAAAATCAATAACGGACCGAGTCGTTGAGAATGAAGAGATAAGAATCGCGTTAGAGAATAAATTCATCAATAAGGAAGACCTCCTTAACAAGCTCCGAGAAATCGGCGTAAGGGCTTCAATCGAGGGTTAGAACCGCAGTGCTTCGCATCGGGTGAGGGTGACACACATAACTACGATGCAGACCGGCTCCATTTAAGACTGCACTCCGCACTTTGCGTGTCAGTGTGTATTAACCGCATCACGTTATACCGGCAAAGAAAGAGATCAAGAATCAGGACTCGACTACTTCGGGGCTAGATACTACGGCTCCGGCATGGGACGGTTCATGAGCCCGGATTACAGTGAAGCTGGAGACGAGCCAGACGCGGTGCCTTATGCCGAATTCAAGAATCCCCAGAGTCTCAATCTCTATAGTTATGCTGGGAACAATCCCCTGTCTCAGGTAGATCAAACAGGCCACTATCATTGTGATCCTGACACCTTCAACTCCCAAACAAACACACTCACGGCGGGAGCATGCCACTTAGATTTCTCTGACTTTACTCAGTTCGACCCGAGGCCCGCATGATCCACGAGATCCTCCCCGTAGGCCCCCTCCAGTGCAACTGCTCCATCCTCGGCGACCCAGCCTCCGGCGAAGCCATCGTCGTCGACCCCGGCGACGACATCGCCCACATCATCGCCCTCCTCGAAAAACACCGCCTCACCGTCAAGCAGATCGTCGTTACCCACGCCCACATCGACCACATCGCCGGCGCCGGGCGCCTCAAACAACTCACCGGCGCTCCCATCCTCTACAACCAGATCGACCTCCCGCTCGTCCGCATGATGGACATCCAGGCCGGCTGGATCGGCGTCCCCACCCCCGACGTCCCCGCGCCCGACCTCAGCCCCGCCGACAACAGCACCATCACCATTGGCGACGGCGAGCAACTCAACCTGAGCAGCACCTCCCTCGATCCCACTCGATCGGGCATCTCCGCCACCGTCCTCTACACTCCCGGCCACACCCCCGGCAGCCTCTGCCTCCTCCTCCCCCAGCACAACCTCCTCCTCGCCGGTGACACCCTCTTCGCCAACTCCGTCGGCCGCACCGACCTCCCCGGCGGCGACACCCGCCAACTCCTCCGCTCCATCCACAACCGCCTCCTCCCCCTTCCCGACATCACCCGCGTCCTCCCCGGCCACGGCCCCGCCACCACCATCGGCAAAGAACGCCAATCCAACCCCTTCCTCCAAAACCTCTAACCCTTCTGTTAGCCGAGCCAACGCCAATCGCCCCCGCCACCTTGGTTGTCATTCCGCAGCGAAGTGGAGGAATCTGCTTCTCGCGTACCACCACCGTCCCAATCGGCAGCCACCACTTCCAAACCCTGTCATTTCTGAGCCGAAGACGGAAGAATCCCAGTATTTCGTCCATGCCGCCACCCTTCACGCGTCCTCGTCTCCGCGCCCCGAGCTAAGATGGCGCACGTGCGCAAAGAACGAGATCGCGGCACCATTAAGCCTGTAGAGCTGCTGAAGGCATGGATACGCCTAGGACGTCTGCAAGACCTCGCAGCCTACGTCGCAGTCAGCACCCTCATCTTGTCTGCGGTCTTTGGTCTACTTGCCTTGGGCATGAGCTGGAACGTCTTCGTCAAATGGATCGGTCTTGCCATAATGACCAGCATCGTCTTTTGGCCGTTCACCACAGAACTCCGGATTCATCCGCAAAACAGGGCCCTGTGGGTGGCACGGGGAATTTCCCTCACCGCGCACTATGGACTATGGATACTGTTTCTCAGACATGTGGCTATTGGAAGTTCGTCTGGTTCCTCCCCATGATCTTTGAAGCAACCTTGCTCGTCGCTTGTAAATCCTAGCCTGCTTCCAAAACGGCAACTGTGTGTTTTCAGAGCTAGCGTTCTGTCGTTGACGACAGGAGTATAAAGCTGCATCATGGCTTGCAAAGTCTGGCCGTGCGTGCCTTGTTAGCCGGCTCGACACCTTGACAGCGCCGTGACGACTGCGGGGACGCAATGGCAAGCGAACCAGCTCCTCCCGATGCGGGGCGCTGTAATCTTTAGGAGACAACAATATGAAGCGCTCCAAGCATGTTCTTTCCCTGCTTTTTCTCGCAGCGCCACTCACGGCATACGCCAGCGAGCAGCTAATTCCGGCTGGATCGTTGATCCAATGCACCGTTTCAGAACCGAAGCTGTCATCGAAGACGCTGGATATCGGCGATCCAGTCTTGTGTAAGGTTAACCATATTGAGTTGTACGGCAGGTCGGCGGTTCCGTACGGAAGCTATCTTGTCGGGCATTTGAGGACTACCGGGATCCGGGCCACTTTGTGGGGAAGGGCTGGATGGAGCTGAAATTCGACCGATTGGTAATCCAGCCGAACACGGTGATTCCATTTGCAGCAAAGGTGGTGGATGTTCCGAAGTACGGCGTTGACAAGCAGGGCCGCATCCACGGCAATGGGCATCCGGTGCGGGATATGGTGGAGTGGATGATTCCGGTGCTGTGGCCGATTGACCTCATCAATCTCCCGCGGCGTGGACCTCGGCCGGTGCTGAAGGCGGAGACGCGCCTGACGCTGAAGATCATGGACGACATTGACGTGCCGACGGGGCCTGATCTGGTGTGGAACGACTCCGGCTTGGCACAGCGTGCGCCGACATCGTATGCGGCACCCGCTCCGGTAATGCCCCCGCCGGTACAGGCGCCTGCTCCGGTCGTCTACGAGTATGCCCCCCCGATGCCTCCGCCGACGCCGACGGCCGTGGTGGTTCGGAGGCCGCCGTCCATGCCGACGCTGCTGGTGATGCGGAATGGATACGGGATGTATGCGACCAACTACTGGGTGCAGGGCAACAGTATCCGGTATATCGCAATGAACGGCGCACCTGTGGTGATGCCGATGCAGCAACTCGATCTTCAGACGACAACGTATGTGAATCAGCAGAGGGGCGTGAGCTTCAGTCTCGATCCGCGAGGATATTAATTCAGAGGCGTTTTTTTCTTGCCGCGGGCCGTCGTCGCTACGGCAGGGCTTTGAAGGCGAGGACCGCGTTTAGACCCCCAAAGGCGAAGGAGTTGGAGAGGACGGCCTCGACCTGCTGATTACGGGCGGTGTTGGGAACGACGTCGAGGTCGCAGGCGGGGTCCGGGGTGAGGAAGTTGGCGGTGGGCGGAAGGATGCCGCGCTTCAGGGTGAGAACGCTTGCGACGGCCTCGATGGCCCCAGCAGCGCCGAGTGCGTGGCCGTGCATGGATTTTGTGGAGCTGACGGCTAAGGCGTCGGCATGCGGGCCGAAGACGGCACGGATGGCGGCGGTCTCGGTGCGGTCGTTGGCCTCGGTGGCGGTTCCGTGGGCGTTGATGTAGCCGACCTGCTCCGGGGCGAGGCCGGCGTCGCGAAGAGCTTGCGACATGGCGCGGGCGGGACCGGTGGTCACGGGCTGGGTGATATGGGCGGCGTCGGCGGTCATGCCGAAGCCGACGATCTCGGCGAGGGGCTTGGCTCCGCGGGCGAGGGCGGCGTCGAGGGGTTCGAGGACGAGCATGGCGGCGCCTTCACCGAGGATCATCCCGGAGCGCTCGATCGAGAAAGGGCGGCAGGTGTCTTTGGAGATGACGCGCATGGCCTCCCAGGCCTTGAGGCCGCCGAGGAAGAAGGGGGCTTCCGAGCCCCCGGCGATGGCCATGGGGACCTGGCCGGAGCGGACCATCCAGAAGGCCTGGCCGATGGCGTGGGCGGAGGAGGAACAGGCGGTGGAGACGGTGTAGGCCGGGCCCTGGATGCCGTACTGCATGCAGATATGGCTGGCGCCGGCGTTGGACATGGAGAGCGGGATGGTGAGGGGATGGACGCGGTTGCGGTTGTTGTGGAAGAGCTCCCAGTAGCCGGTCTCTTCGGTGCCGCGGCCGCCGAGGCAGGAGCCGGTGACGACTGCGGAGTTCTCCTGGAGATCGGGGGTGAGCTCGAGGCCGGATTGGGCGACGGCTTCGCGGGCGGCGATAACCGCGAACTGGGCGAAGCGATCCATAAACCCGATGTCTTTGGCGGTGAAGAAGTCTTCAGGAACGTAGTTGCAGATTTCGGCGGCGTTCTTGAAGCGGATCTGGGAGGTGTCCACAGCGGCGATCTCATGGATGGCGGATCGACCTGCCGAGAGGGCCTGCCAGAAGGATTCGGAGTTGTATCCTAAAGGACTAATGACTCCCACACCGGTGATGACGACGCGGTGCACGGCTATTCGATGGGCGAAGGGTCGGGCTTCGCGGAGGTTGCGTCCGGGTTCCCGTCGGACTTTGCGGCAAGAAGCTGCTGGATACCGAGCACCATCTCGTGGATGTTGGCGACCTTTTTGGCATCATCGTCATTGATCTCGATGTCGAACTCGCTTTCGAGGTCAAAGAGGATATTGAGGCGGTCGAGAGAATCGATGCCTAGGGATTCGAAGGTCGCGTCGGGGTGGACGCTTTCGAGCGAGATCCGTTTTGTGGTGGCAATGACTTTGAGGACTCGGTCTTGGATGGTGTCAGGCATGGGCTTGCTGTCTCGCTGCTTGTTGTGTCTGAGTCCTGGGTGAGGCGGTACTGAATGTGCGACTTTGGCCAGCTCAAGTCTATCTTGATTGCTACTGGTTGTAACACTGCATACGGAGTAGGGTTGCGGAGCGGGACGGAAGGCTTTCGGGATTGGGAGTCGGCTAGCGGTTATTAATGGCGACGCGGAAGGGTGGTTTGGACCTCTCGGCGGGATCGATGGTGAAGGTCTCGGAGGTTTTGGCGGGGTCGTACCCGCGCCAGAGCCAGGTCATCTCGGCGGGAAACTCGGCGGCGCCGTGGGCAGGGTTGTGGGTGCCGTGGGCAAAGCTGAGGTGCATATCGTAGCCCTTGAGGTGGAGCGCGTTTGCCATGCGGATATTGGCGAGGGGCCAGGAGCCGTAGCGTTCGTTCTCCTGGTCGTTGGAGCCGTCGGCGAGCCAGGCACGTAGGTTGCGGTGCGGCTCGCGGAGAATCTTTTCGGGGTAGTCCTGGCCACCGTCCGGGACGTTGGGATCCTCGTGCCACTGGATGGCGGTGAAGGAGCCAATCCAGGTAATGACGCGGGCGAACTGATCGGGCTGCTGCCAGGCGGCGTTGAAGGAGCAGATGCCGCCGGAGGAGAGGCCAGTGATGGCGCGGGAGTAGGCATCCTTGCGAATGTTGTACTTCCCGGCGACTTCGGCAAGGATCTCGTCGCGGAGGAAGCGGGGGTAGCGATCGGAGACGGTGTCGTACTCGGTGGAACGCATGGAATCGCTCAGCGTGCGGGACCACTGCTTCGCAAAGGCGTCGACGGCGGTGTAGGTCGGTGTGCCGGGATGGGCGGAGATGTCGCCGGGGTTGATGAAGACGGCGATCATGACGGGGATTTTGCCCTGGGCGATGAGGTTATCGAGGTCGTTGAGGATGCCGTGGTCGCCGTCGCGATTGCCGTAGCCGGAGCCGTCCTGGAAGACCATGAGGGCGGCGGGGGTCCTAGGGTCGTACTGGGTGGGGACGTAGATCCAGTACTCGGATGTCATGCCGTCGTAGATCTTGCTGATGTGGGAGAGTTTGGGAGAGAGGGTGCCAGTGGGGACGCCGGGGTGTGCGTAGTGGTCTTCGGTGAAGGCGGGGAGGTCGAGGCGGCCGCCGAAGCGCTTGTCGGCGATGAGGTAGGAGAAGCGGTGGAGCGACCCCAGCTGGGCGATACGGGCGGTGGCGTAGTAGAGATCGGTGCCGGGGATGTGCTGCATGGCGAGGCCCTGGGCGGGTTTGGCAGGATCGGTGTCGGCGTCGTCGAGGAAGAGGTTGGGAGCGGAGGTGGCTTCGGTGGCGAAGAAGAAGTCGTGGAGGTGGCCGCGGAAGGCGGTGCCTTCGCCGAGCTCGCGGGCGGAGAAGGTGGAGCGGATGGCCTGGGGTAGGTCGGGGCTGCCGGAGCGGGCGAGCGAGATGAGGTCTTCGTTGGAGAGAGGCGGGGTGGCTGGTGGGGGTGGGGTCTGCGCCGGGGCAAAGGTTGCGGAGAGGAGGGCGAGAGCGAGGAGGATGCGGTGCATGGGTTGGGACAACTCTAGCGCGTGGTGGAGGTTGGGGGAAGGTGTTTCGTGAGAGGCGAGCTGGCTGGGCTGCTTCCCAGAGCAGGCGGGTGGGGTCGAGAGGTGTTCAGGTACCCTCCCCCCCTCCCCCCGTACCTTTTGCGCAAAGTATTCGAACTATTGGGTTTAAGGTCGGACTTCCATCTGTACCTCGGCGTTTTTGACGAGCCGCTGCGGTGAGTGGAACGAGCGTTTCTTCCCTATCTCCATTGTACGGAGTTGGATGTCCTGGTTGCGCCAGGGGTCGTGCGCATCTCGTGGGGAGGAGATCGGGCATCTGTGTGCGCGTGATTTGGGTGTTGATACCGTATCAGTCGTCTATGTGTTCGTGACCGGTGTGTTCGGGGTGAGGTGAGGAGAGACCGACGCGGAAGAGAACTTCGAGGATGCGGGTGGCGGCTTTGAGGGAGGCCTGGAGGTTTCCGGCGACTTTGGATTTGCCGGCGATGCGGTTGCGGTAGTTGACGGGGAGCTCGAGGATGCGGAGGTTGTGCTGGGCGGCTTTGATCTGCATCTCGAGGTTCCAGCCGTAGGTGAGCTCGGCCATGCGGAGCTGGTGGAGCGAAGAGCGGCGGATGGCGCGGAAGGCGCCCATATCGGTGTAGCGCGCCCGGCGGCGGACGGAGGGGACGAGGCGGAGGAGGGCACCGACGAGGTGGGCGGCAAAGATCTGCGAGGGGAGCATGGAGCCGGGCTCGCGGCGTCCGCGGATACGGGAGCCGATGGTGAAATCGGCTTGATGGGCGAGAATGGGCGCGGTGAGGCGAGGGAGGTCGTCGATGATGTCGGCGCCGTCGCCATCGAGGTAGACGAGGATGGTGGAGGTGGGGAGGGCGGCGCGGGAGCCGGCAAGGCAGGCGGAGCCGTAGCCGCGGGGGGCGGTGATGACGCGGGCTCCGGCAGCTGCGGCGTTGGCGGAGGTGGCGTCGGTGGAGCCGTTGTCGACGACGATGCACTCAGCGATGAGGCGCCAGGGCATGGAGCGGACGACGTCCCCGATGGATTCGGCCTCGTTGAGGGCGGGGATGATGACGGAGATTTGATCGGTGGGAGATGAATGGGTGGTCATGGAGGCAGGGTTCGTCAGGGGCATGTCGGCTTCAGGATGGGGTCTCTACACAAATGTCAAAATCGTACGCTAAGGCTCCGTGCACAGACCTATGAGGGGTCACTACACCAAACGTCAAAAATAGAACGCTAAGCTCCTGTGATTGGTTTGGGGCCTGCTGCGAGGACATCAATGCTTGACTCTGGAGTCAACTCCAGACTGTATTCTTGATTTGTGGATACGAAGCTCGATACCGGCCTCCAAATCGGGACCGTTGCCGTACGCAGTGGTCTCACGGTGGATACAATCCGCTTCTATGAAAAGCAGGGCCTCGTGGCCAAGCCTCATCGCAGCGCAGGCGGATTTCGCCTATACGATGGCACTGACCTCATCCGCTTGAGGTTTGTGAGCCGGGCTCAAGCGTTGGGTTTCTCTTTGACGGAGATCCGGGAACTGCTCCTACTTCAGGATGCGGGGGCAGAAGCCTGCAACCACGTTCACGATCTGCTCGACCACAAGCTCGTTAGTGTTCAACAAAAGATTGCGGATTGAAGAGGCTGGAAAGCCAACTCAAAAGACGCGAGGAAGCGGTGCGATGTGGCGGCGGCTAGAGAGGGGTCACCACACCAAAGGTCAAAAATCGTACGCTAAGCGCTTGGGGATGCGAGGGACAGCGTCACTTGTCCGAGATGCCGACTTATCGTCCAAGTGAAAAGCATGTGAGCCGACGCGGCAGTTGCGACCGGTGGCGATTGAGCTGTGTCATATTGCGTCGCGCACTCATGGAAGGAGCACCAGGGCTGCCGCCGACGGCCGCAATGGGCACGCTTACCCCACGCCGACAGTGGCCGGGGGTATACTGGCGGCGCCGGGGGATGGGTCAAAAGATGATTCCGGCCGTAACTGCAGCGGAGGTGCCTATGCGCGCTGGCAGATTTCTGGGGTTGGCTTCGGTCGTCTGCGTGTTGGCGGGCGGGGCGGGGGGGCAGCAGGTCGCGAAAACCTTGCCGGCCTTCGATGCCGCCAGCGTCAGGCCCTTTATGCTCCCCGCGAACGGATGGGCTTGGGGCAAGCCCGACACGGACCCGCTGCATTTCCGGATGTCGGGCGCTCCGCTTCGCTTCATCATCCTGACCGCCTACGGCCTTCACGATTTTCAGCTCACCGGGTTGCCGGACTGGGCGGCACACGAGTTTTTCACCATCAACGCGATCACGGATGCGCCGACACCGCCGGACCAGATGCTGCTGATGCTGCGGCGGCTGCTGGCCGAGCGCTTCCAATTACAGGCTGAGGAGAGCGAAAAAGAACAGCGGGTGTGGGCGATCGTGGCTGCACCCGGCGGGCCCAAGCTCAAGCCGCGCGCGGACGACGAGGAGTGCCCGCGCGGCGTTTCGGGCGACGACATGAAAGCGGCGGGCGCACCGCGCAACTCTTCCAGCAGCTACAACGGCTGCACGATGGCCGACTTGGTCAAGGTTTTCAACCGGCCCGACAATGCGACGCAACTCGGCCACCCCGTTATCGACAAGACCGGGTTGACACGTCGTTACCACATGCTGGTCTGGACCGAGATGGAGTTTGACGAGACCTACACCGGGCCAGGCCAGCGGATGTCGTACGTCGAGCCCTTTCGCGAAGCCGTGGAAAAGGAACTCGGCCTGAAGCTGGTGGCAGACAGGCAGAAGCTGCACTGCATCCACGTCGTGAACGTGGCGCGGCCCGGCCCGAATTGACCACAGAATACACCTATGAAGACAGGTCAATTCCACTTGTACTCATGCACAAACTTTCGTTTGCGCAAGCCACCGACAGGTTCAGTCTTTCTCCTCTGAGTGCATTGGCGATTTTGCGCCAACTGAGGGCCGGACCACTGCAAGCTCCGGGCACGGTACTCCAACCTCGTTCTGCGGCAAGCTCAGAGTCTGCTAATTGGGCGTGGGGCGCTCGATGCCGTCGATAACGAGGACCTCGATCGGATCCTTGGCGGGGACGATCCTGAGGCCGAGCTTCTCTTTGAGCGCGCCGGTGAGCGAAAGAGCATCGGGCTCGCTGGTGGCATCGGCGAGCGGCGCCCAGGTGAGGTCGGTGACGTCGAAGTAGCCAGGGAAGCCCGTGTGGTCGACGATGGGACGGTCCCCGATATCACCGCCGATGACGCGGGCCAGCAACTGCATTTTGATGGCGTGTCCGTTAAGCACGCGGAGGCCGTTGCTGTTAAGTGAGGTTCTCAAAGAGCCGGGAGGTAGTGGGTCGCCGCCGGGTGGCGGGTCACTGGCTTTGCTCTCCGGCGGCGCGGGGACCTCAGTGATTTTAAGGCCAGCCTTGTCGGCCACTAGCTCATAGACCGGCAGAACGCGGTTTTCAAAGTGCGCCTTGAGGTGGAAGCGGTCGGCGAGAAGAGATTGCTCCATCATGCGGGTCTGGTCGTTGCGGTCCTCGCGGGTCATCTTCTGGAGCGCGGACTCGAGATCATCGGGAACCTTGCCGTTGATGAGGTAGGCGGCCTTGTTGAGCCAGTCCGGACCGCCGACGATCTGTGGGGCGTAAATGGCGCCGTAGGCGTTCATGATGTAGCGGCGGATGCTCAGCGGGCTGAGAGAGCCGCCTGGCGGGAGCCTGACCAGACTGCTGGCAGCGTCGGGGTCAATCGGCTTGATGGTGGCGACCTCATAGGAGGGCAACGGGCCCGAGGGATGGAAGAGGAGCAGCTCAGGCTTTGGCTGGGCGGTTTGCGGAAGGCCGAGGAGGGCGAAGCCGAGGCTTGCGGCGGTACTTTGCGAAGGCTTGAAACCAGAACCGGAGCTTCCACCGGCCGGCAAGGGCGTTTCCGAGTTTGCGTTACCGCGATTCGCCGGTGTGCTGGATGACGCATAGACGATCGGGAGATCAGGTATACGTCTGGAACCGGCACTGAGCGCAAACAGGCATAGCGAAAGCTGGGTCGCGGAGGCGATCAGGCCAAGTCCGAGTTCCAGCGGAGTGAACGACCTGTCGCGGACCATGACGTAGTTGCCGGCAAGCAGCGACGGCCGGGGCGCGGAGACTGGATTGGGGGCGACGGAAGCAATGCCTGCCGACCACTGACGGGCGAGCGAGCCGGCTGCATCGAGGAAGAGGCGGGCGAGACCATAGGTGTGCAGAGCCTCCTCGAAGTCGAGCGCCATCTCGCGAGCAAATTCATTGCGAAACGCGGCGGGATGCAGGCGCAGGAGCAGACGATAGATACGGCGATGGAGACGATGCATCACGACTTTCTTTCGGCGAGCCTGATGGAACGTCGCGCATGACGGAGTACACCGCTGAGCCGCTCGACCTCCGCGGCCAGTACGGCATAGCCCAATGTGGTGATTTGAAACATGCGCCGAGCGCCGGTCTCAGGGTCCTCAGGCTGCGACTCTTCGACCAGGCCCGCAGCAAGCAGCTTCTTCAGGTTGTCGTACAGGGTGCCGGGACCTATCTTGTACTGGCCGCCGGCCTGCCGTGCGGCCTCCAGCATGATGCCGTAGCCGTGCAGTTCGCCGCCGGTGAGCGCCAGCAGGACGTGCAACGTGGCGGGGGAAAGAGGCAGGTGTTGCTGGGCGCCAGATTTCATACTCGGAAAACAATATATCGGGCTCCGAGTAGATGTCAAACCTGTAATCGCAGCCTCAGATCTTCGAGGCCATTTATCGGTAACTCCCATTTTCATTTGGCGCTAACAGGCCAGTTCGCTTATTGAACCGCGGGGCAAGGTGGAAGTATGAACTCGGAGAGTACCTCCGATTCCTTGGCTTACGATTTTGGACGGTGGGTGTGGTGACCCCTATCTGGTGATCGCGAAGGAGGCCCGGGCGAGCGTAGGTAAGGCCTGCTGGGCGACGATGGACGCCATGCGAAACGGAGGGCGTTGACGGCTGGCATATGGTTTGGCCGGGACGATGCCGGGATCTGGTCTTGCGGCATGGTGGGCCGGGATTTTGGGATCAGCTTTGAGCTTTGAGCGAGGAGCGATGAGCGATTGCGTTCGGGGGCCAGCGGTGGAGGGCGAGTTGGAGGAGGGTGGCGAATGCGATGGCGCTGTAGAGGATCTGGTTGAGAAGAAACTGTTTAGGGCCGCTGCCGACGGCGAGTGAGGTGGTGCAGAGATAGAAGAGGCCAAGGGTGTAGGCGGCGATGGGGAGGTTGGGAAGGAGGGTGAGGAAGGGGACGAGCCAGGCGATGTACCAAGGGTAGTGGGGGCTGAAGAGGAGCATGAGGGCGGCGGCGAGGGCGGCGGCGGGGGTGAGGAAGGCGGCGGAGTCGTGGGGCTGGAGGAAGACGGTGGGTTTTCCTGAGAGCTTACCGGAAGACGACCCCACCCTTTCCGGCGATGAGGCTGCCGGAGAGGATGGGGCACCCGGCGGGAGGAAGGGGGATTGGGGTTGGGCTATCACGCCGTCAGGGGCGGGAGGTGGTTGGCCTCGGGGTTCACCGTAAGAACCCACCCATGGCGATGGGGCTGCCATGGATGGGGCACCCGCTTGGCGGGGCTGCGCCTCGGGTCCAGATGACGGACCTTGCAGGACGGGGTTGAAGACGGGACTGGAGGTGCGGAGGGCCCAAAGGGTGAGGGTGGCGAGGACGAGGGCGGCGAAGGCGAGGTAGGCATGGGGGGGGAGGTTGTGGAGGCCGAGGAGGTGCTGGGCTTGCTCCAGGAGGAAGTAGCGGGTGCCAGTGGCCATGCCTTCTTCCTGGACGTAGCCGCCGAGGAAGCCGAAGACGAGTTTGCCGACAGAGCTGTAGAGCGCGTAGGCGGGAAGGGCGAGGGCGAGCATGGCGGCGGGCATGCGCCAGTCGAGGGTCTGGAGGAAGGTGCGGCGGTTCCCTGCTTCGTCGACCGTGGGCGAGCGGAGGTAGAGGGCTGGGAAGAGGACCAGGGGATAGAACTTGACGAGGACGGCGACGCCGAGGAAGATGCCGGTGAGGGCGGGGCGGCGGTGGTAGCGGGCAAGGAGGGCGAGGCCGATGAAGGCCATGGCGGCGGAGTCGAGGTGGCCGGAGCCGGCGATCTCCCAGATGAGCATGGGGCACCAGGCGTAGAGGATGGCCTGCTCGCGGGGGCGGCCGAGGAGGTGGAGGAGCTTGAGGATGGTCCAAAGGGTGAGGCCTTCAAAGAGGACCATAACCGTCTTCATGCAGATGACGGTGGGGGAGATGAAGGTGGTGATCCAGAAGAGCATTTGCGCGAGGGGAGGGTAGATGGTGCGGGCATACTCCTTGCGGTTGATCATCGGGTAGATGTCGGCGTCGGAGGCGTCGCGGAGAAAGGCGAGGTGGGGGTCGGCGGGGACGTAGCGGTAGGGGTTGATGCCGGCGTGCTGGACGATGCCGTCCCAGACGTAGCGGTAGATGTCGGAGGAGAGGAAGGGGTCGGCGAAGAGGGTAGCGAGGCGGCAGGCGATGGCGACGGAGAGGATGATGGGAAAGGTGAAGCGGTCGGTGGGGCCGAAGAGGACGAGAAGGCTCGCGAGGGCGTAGCACCAGACGGACCAGCCGGAGGTTCCGGAGAAGCCGATGGTGTAGTCGTCGTACTCGAAGATGAGGTGGCGGGAGAGGAGGAAGAGGCAGAGGCCGAGGAAGAGGAGGGCGGCGTTGGTCTGCCAGGGTTGGGCGAGGGACCAGTGGGTCGGCGCGGGAAGGGTTTGATGGCGCGCGGCGCTGCCGGTTGGCTCGGTTCGCGCTTCGGGCAAAATACTGGGATTCTTCGCTTCGCTCAGAATGGCAGTTCCTTTTATGGTTTGGTGCTTCCCTGCTCTTGTGGTTGGGCGACGAGGTCTGAGGGGCTGTCGAGTTCGAGGAGGAACTCGCGGGTGTGGGGGGCGGGATGGCCGGGGGTGGAGGTGAAGGGGGGAGGGGCGGAGTTGAGGAGTTCGGCGTTGAGGAGGGCGAGGGTTTGGGCGTCGTCGACGTCATACCAGAGGGGGAGATCGACGACGTTGAGGGAGGCTTCGCGGCAGCGCTGGCGGGTCTCTTCGGCGACGGAGGCGGTGGACCAGGTGATGCGGCTGAAGGGTTCGGGGTGGGGCTGTTTGAGGCCTATGAGGTAGTAGCCGCCGTCGTGGGAGGGGCCGAGGACGACGCGGTCTCCGGGTTTGCTGAGCTCGGCTACGGCTTGCGTGTAGGCGGCGTGGGGGACAGTGGGGGAGTCGGAGTCGATGAGGCAGACGGAGGCGAAGCCGCAGGCGAGGATGTCCTCTGCGGCGGCGAGAAGGCGCTCGCCGAAGGCATCGCCGCGCTGGGGGATGAGGCTGAAGTGCTCGGGGAGGATGCCTTCGAAGGCGGACTCGTCGCCGACGGGGGTGTAGCAGACCAGGCCGACGGCTGCGGGGCCGAGGGCGGCGATGTTCTGGGTGGTGTCCATGAGGAAGCAGATGTTGAGGGCGGCGGTTTGGGCGAGGTTGAGCGGGGGGGAGAGGCGGGTTTTGACTTTGCCGGCGCGGGGGGCTTTGGCCATGACGGCAAGGGCGTGCTTGCCGGCGTGGGCGGGGTCGGGGGTTTGGGGGGAGAGGATGTTGTAGGGCATTCCGCTTATTAGAGTAGCGGATGCGGTACGCCGTGGTAGTTGCAGAGGTGATGCGAAGTGGTTCCGTGGCAGGTGTTCGATCTGTGCATCCCACCCATGACGGTGAGACTGTCATGGATGGGGCACCCTGGCGGAAAGGTGCGAACGGCGTGTGCCTGTTCTGCATGTGTCGGGGTCCTTCGCTGCGCTCAGGATGACAGCAAAGGCGGAGGACACGCGAGGAGGGCTTACTGGAGGAGGCTTTCTTCGCTGGAGCGGAGGCGGAGGACTCGGTCTATGGCGTAGGGGGCTCGGTGGTTGGCGGTGTGGAAGTGGCGGACCTGGAGCTCGCCGAGGAGGCCGATGCCGAGCATCTGGATGCCGGCGAGGATAAGGATGCCGGCGATGACGAAGATGGGGCCGTGCCTGTGCAGCATATGGCCGTGCGTCAGCAGCTTCAGGATGAGCATCCAGACGGCGAGGCCGGAGCCGGTGAGCATGCCAATGGTGCCGATGGTTCCGAAGAAGTGGAGCGGGCGCGTCATGTACTTGAGCAGGAAACGGATCGTGAGGAGGTCGAAAAAGACCCGAAAGGTGCGGGAAAGGCCGTAGTGGCTTTTGCCGGCGGTGCGGGCGGGATTGGAGATGGGGATCTCGCAGATGGAGGCGCCGTACCAGCTGGCGAGCGCGGGGATGAAGCGGTGCATCTCGCCGTAGAGGGGGATGTTCTGGATGACCTCGCGTCGATAGGCCTTGAAGGTGGTGCCGAAGTCGTGGATGTCCACGCCGGAGAGAACCGCAATGAGCTTGTTGGCGGCGCGGGAGGGAATGCGGCGGAAGAAGTTGTCGACGCGCTGAACGCGCCAGCCGCTGACGACGTCGTAACCCTCTTCGAGTTTGCTGAGGAAGTTGGGGATCTCGTCGGGGTCGTGCTGGAGGTCGCCGTCCATGGCGAGGATGAACTCTCCCTGGGCGTGGTCAAAGCCGGCAGCGAGGGCGGAGGTTTGGCCGAAGTTGCGACGGAGCTTGATGACGAGGACGCGCGAGTCGACGGCAGCGATCTCTTCAAGGAGGCGGTAGGTGCGGTCGCGGGAGCCGTCGTCCACCAGAACCAGCTCAAAGGTCTCGTTGACCTGCTCCATCACGGCCTTGAGCCGGTCGTAGAGGGTGGTGACGTTTTCCTCTTCGTTATGAAATGGGACGACGACGGAGTATTTCAGCACGATAGTGATCATACTCCCTGCGAGATGGGGGTCGGAGTATAGGGCTGACGTGATGACGCTGTTCGGCTTTGATGGAGGAAAGCCTGCCAGCAGTTGGCCTCAATGCGCGTGCAGGTACGGGCCGCTTCATGGCTGACAACTTCCTAGATGGTTTACGGTTTGCCGGAGCCGGCGCGGGCGGGTGGTGCGGCGGTGATGATGTCGTTGCTGACTTTGAGGCCGTACATCCTGGCCAGGAGCTGTTTGTAGACGTCCATGGGAGGGAGCATGGCGCGGGCGCGGATGGTATCGAGGTTGCCGGGATCTTCGACGGCATACATGGCCATGTGACCGTTGACGAGTTTGAACTGGGAGCCGTAGCGCTGAGGTCTGCCGGCAGCGACGCTCTCCTTGTCGACGACGAGGGCGAGGGGAGCGGCGTCGATCTTGCGACTGTCGGCGAGTTGCTCTAGCTGCGGGATGAGGAAGAGCTGCCAGGCGTGGTCGGGGGTGTGGGTGAGGAGGAGCATGGCTGCATCCGAGGCATCGATGCCGACGAGGGTGATGGTCGGCCAACCCTTTTCGGCGATGATGGACTTGAGCTCGGAGGTGAGTTGGAGGTCGGTTTCGGTGAGGTGCTGGAGGCGTTCCTGCGACGAGGCCGCAGATGGGGAGCTGCTGAGCTTGAGGCCGCGAGCGGTCTGGTCGAGATCACGCATCTGGAGGAGGCGGTCGCGGAGGGCGGCATCGGTGCCGGGTCCATTCTGAGCGATGAGCTCCTGCCGACGCGCGGCGATGGCAGCTTCCCAGGCAGGCGGGGCGGCAGGCGCTATAGTGGCTCCCTGCGCTGAGGGTGGTCGAGAGCTTTGTGCGGCGTGCGCGGGGGAGATCAGCATAAGAGTGATGAGGAGTGCGCCGAGCTTCGACATGGGCGTATTTTATTTCTTCGCTGCGTTAGCCGGAGGGCATGTGCCGAGAATGGTACGTCCATGCGAACGGTCGCGCCTGCCATCAGATACGGGTGTGGCCTGTTGGTGGGAGTGCTGCCGTGAGGTGGGTTCGGTATGCTGCGTGTCGATATGTCGAACCCTGATCTTTCCCGCGAAGAGATGTTGGAACAGCAGCGACGTTTGTATACCGAGGCGTGCCCCCGACCGGAGGACACACCGTTTTTCAATCACTGCATGGCGCTGGCAAAGGCGCAGGGGCTGAGCTGGATGGAGGGGCTGGAGTTTGTGGTCCGGTGCCGGCGCGGGGTGGCTCCGTGAGCTGAACCTGTGCACTGGCGACGGAGAAATCTCCGATCGGTGCGGCTGCGCCTCAGTGTGTCCGTATATGTCGCGGGGTGCGCCTGTATGGAGAGATAACGGATCTGCTTGCGGCTCTAGCGACGTCCTCGAAGAAAGAACTAGCGACGTCCTCGAAGAAAGAACTAGCGACGTCCTCGAAGAAAGAACTAGCGACGTCCTCGAAGAAAGAAGAAGAGCAGGGCGAGCACGAGGAGGACGCCGGCGCCGGGCCAGACGAACCAACCGCCGCCGCTGGTGTAGCCGACGGCGACGCAGCCGGAGAGGGAGGCGCAGAGGAGGAGGGCTGCCGAGGCGATCCCGAGACGCTGGGCGAGCTTTGAGAGGTTTGCTGCGTGCGTGGAGACGTTCATATCCACCTTTGATGCGGGAACGGAGGGAGGCTCTCGGGTGAATACGCGTCACGGTGTGTGGAGGCGCCGGCAGCCGGTTGGGGGCGGAGGTTAGCCGCGGTAGAGATCGAGTGCGGGATTGAGATTGAGGTGGTTGAGGTGGGTCTCGGAAAGGTCGACCTCCATGCAACAGACGGTGGTTTCGGGCTGGCTGGTGGAGGTGCGGACGGCCTGTTCGAGGGTATTAATGGCGTCGGGCTCGAGGCCGGCGGTATGGACGAGATCGAGGAAGACCTCGGGACTGGCGTAGAGGACGGCGGCGGAGTTGCGCCGGTCGCGGGCATGTTTGCCGCCGTCGCTGGCGTGTGCGTCGACGAGAAACTTACCCTCGTCTGTTTGCTTGAAGTCGAACCGGAAGAGCATGGGTTGAGCGTACCACCGGGGCTGGCCGGGGGCGCATTTCTCCTGAATGCCTGGGGTAGATGGGGAGCTTAGGTCCCCTCCTGGCGGGTGTGGGCGTAGGGCGGCGCCAAGTTTTCTTTTGGCCGAAGATCTGTTCGGGGCGGTTCTGGAGATAGGATGGGCGTGCACAGGACGTTGCTGAAGTCAGGCGAAGCAGGCAGAGAACAGGTTTCTTTCTTGATGGTTGCGTTCTGGCAGTGCGGGGAGACTTCGTGCAAGGAATCGAGGCTCGGATGGGTGTCGCATACGGAATGGATGAGGAGCACAGGCGGAGTCTGGTCCGGTTTGGACGATGGCTGTACCGACTGGGATACACGCCGGGCACATCGGGAAACCTTTCGGTGCGGCTGACGCCCGAGTCGATCCTGGCGACGCCGACGGGGTGCAGCAAGTATCTGCTGCGCTCAGCGGACATGGTGGTGGTGGATCTGGAGGGGCGGCACCTGGTGGGATCGCGGCATGTGACGAGCGAGATCGGGATGCACCTGGCGATCTACCGAGCGCGGCCGGATGTGGCGGCGGTGGTGCATGCGCATCCGCCGGTGGCGACGGGATTTGCGTGTGCGGGGCGGGCGCTTGATGAGCCGCTGTGCTCGGAGGCGATTATGACGCTGGGGGCGGTTCCGCTGGCGCCGTATGCGACGACGGGGACCGATGAGCTGGCAGAGAGTCTGGACGGCCTGATCCCGAAGCACTCGGCGATTCTGCTGGCGAACCATGGCGCGGTGACGTATGGCGGGGATCTGCTGGATGCGTTTCTGAAGATGGAAACGGTGGAGCACTTTGCGAACATCTGCCTGGTGGCGCACCGGCTGGGGTCGGCACGGCCTTTGCGGGAGCAGGCAGTGCATGAGCTACTGGAGGCGAAGGTGCGGTATCAGGAGAAGGCGCGGGGGGCGGCGGAGATCCGGATGTAGGTTTTTGGGGGGCGTGAGGTCGGTTAGGGATGTGTGGCGGAAAGGTTCGCGCGGTTTGGGTGGGGTTGAGGGTGTCGGGATCCTTTGCTTCGCGAAGGATGACAGCAAGAGCAGGCAAAGCAAACGCAAGGACATGCAAGAACAAAGCGGCAAGGGCGAGGAGAGATGCGCATGTGTCTCTACTGTGAGCGAAAGGGGGTGAGGTAGGGGCGGGGTTTGATGGGGCGAGTGGAAATGCGGTGTGGCTGAAAGCGTATTGCCACTCTCAGGAAGTCTTCAGGTTGCGCGTGCTATTGGTCTTTGGTGAGCCGCGGGGATTTGCGGCGGTGGTTGTGGCCGCGGAGGGAATTCTGCGACGGCGGCGCTACGGACGCCGTCTAACCTCTACATATGCCAGCAGCAAAAGATATCCTGCTCGTCTTCGGGAGAGGGGCGAACGGAAGACGGAGATGTTTGCGCGCGCTTGGAGGTTTCTGGGGTGGGCGGCAGCCCCTGGTTCGGGGGTGGCTGGGAGGTTCGGTCCTGACATTGCTAGCGAGCGGCTTCGCTGTCGCGCAGAAGCCGCTCAGTCTCCACGACGCGATCGAGCAGGCGCTGCAGAGCCCGGCAGCGCGGGTGGCCGAGGAGCAGGTAAATGTGTCGCGGGGGGTTCTGCGGCAGGCGGGGCTGGGACCGAATCCGCAGTTGTACTTGCAGTCGGAGGACATCCACCCCTGGGATTCGAACTTCAGCTTCCCGAACGGTACGGAAGATTACGGGTATGTGGGGCAGATGTTTGAGCTTGGGGGCAAGCGGGGGCGGCGGGTGGCGGTTGCCGACGCGAATCTGCATCGTGCGGAGTCGGAGCGGCTGGTGCGGCTGGCGGTGATCTCGGGTCGGGTGGCTGGAGCGTATTGGAGCGCGGCGGTTGCGAGCCGGGTACGGGATCTGCTGAGGGAGGATCTCGCGGCCATGGACCGGATGGTGGTGTACCACAGGGAACGCGTGGATGCGGGTGCGATGCGCGGTGTGGATCTGCTGCGGATGGAGATTGAACGCGACCGCGTGGATATGGCCTTGCTGACGGCAATGCGTGAGGCGGAGCTGACGCGGATCGAGCTTTATCGGCAGATCGGACGGCCGGTTCCGGCGGGAGGGCAGTTGATGCTGGCTGATTCGATTACCTCGACGGAGGCACCGGCGGCGGCGACGGTAGAGGAGGTGCTGGCGCAGAGGGCGGATCTCGTTTCGGCGCGGGAGGCGGTCGTGGCAGCGCGTGCCGATGTGGCGCTGCAGAAGGCGAATGGAGTGCCGGATCTGGACCTGCTGGCGGGATACAAGCGCAACTCGGGGACCGACACGCTGTATACGTCCTTAAATATGCCGCTGCCGTTTCGGAATCGGAATCAGGGCGGGGTGCTGCAGGCGCAGGCGAATCTGCGCGGGGCGGAGGCGGCGCTGATGCAGGTGGAGCTTTCGGCACGGGCGGAGATCCAGGCAGCGCAGGAGGATTTTGGGCGAGAACAGGAGATTGTGCAAAAGGTGCTACCGACGATGCAGGAGAGGGCGGCAGAGAACTTGAAGATTCTGGAAGAGGCGTACCGGACGGGAGGCATCGATCTGCTGCGATACCTCGATGCGGAGCGCACGCAGATCGATGTGCAGGTGACGGCGCTGCGGACGCTGGCGGAGTTTCATCAGAGCGCGCTGCGGTTGCAGCTGGCGCAGGGGCAGCGGCCGTGATGACTTTGCGGACACGAGCGGGTTTCAGTGCGGCGCTGCTTTGTGTGCTGCTGACGGCGGGCTGCTCGAAGCAGGAGAGCAAGCCCGGGGGCGGTGGTGGTGATAAGGGCGGATCTGCAAAGGGCTCGGAGAAGGGGTCGTCGAAGTCGGGTTCGGATAAGGAATCGAAGTCTGGCGACAGCGGCGGCAAGGGCAGCGGAGGTCAGACGGATACGGTGACGATTCCGCCGGAGGATCAGGGGAAGGCCGGCATCCAGGTGGCGGCGGTGGAGGTGCGGACCGTGCCGCAGACGCTGGTAGTGGCGGGGCAGGTGCAGATGGACGAGAAGCACACGTCGCATGTGGGGGTGCTGGCGGACGGTTTGATTACGGCGGTGTACGTGCTGCCAGGGGCGGAGGTACGGCGCGGGCAGACGCTGGCGGAGCTCCACAGCCACATCGTGCATGAGACGGTGGGGGCGCTGGTGCAGGCGTATGCGGCGACGGACCGGGCCAAGGGCGGCGTGGTGTTTGCGCAGCAGGCGCGCGACCGGTATCAGCATCTGTACAGCATCCAGGCGGCGTCGCTCGAGGAGGCGCAGAGGTCGGAGCAGGACCTGCTGCAGGCGCAGAAGATGCTGGTGGATGCGGAGGCGAATGTGCACATGGAGCGGGAGCACCTGTCGGAGATTCTGCAGGTGAATCCGGAGACACTGACGCCGGATCATTTGTACGACCGGGAGCTGGTGCCGGTGCGATCGGTACAGAACGGGACGGTGATTGCGCGCAACGTGACGCAGGGCGCGGTGATGACGACGGGGCAGGAGGCGTTTGTGGTGTCGGATCTTCATACGGTGTGGGTGACGGCTTCGGTGAACGAGAAAGATCTGGCGCTGGTGCGGATGGGGGAGGGGGCGCAGATTACGTCGCAGGGGTTTCCGAAGGAGGTATTTGAGGGGCGGGTGGCGATGCTGGGAGATACGCTGGACCCGCAGACGCGGACGGTTCCGGTGCGTGTGGTGGTGCCGAACCCGGGCGTGAAGCTGCGGCCGGGGATGTTTGCGACGGCGATGATCGATGGACCTCGCAGCCGGACGGCGGTATTTGCGCCGCAGGATGCGCTGCAGGAGATCAACGGGATGCAGGTGGCGTTTGTGACGGCGGATGGAAGGACGTTTCAGGCGAAGACGGTGAAGCTGGGGACGCGATCCGAGGGAAAGGTTGAAATCGTGGAGGGGCTGGGACCGAACGATCACATCGCTGTGAATGGGGCTTTTATGCTGAAGGGCGAGTTGCTGAAGGGCACGATGGGTGAGGAGTAACGCCCATGCGCCGCGTGATGGATTTTCTGCTGAACAACCGGTGGCTCGTCTTTGGGCTGCTTTTGCTGCTGATCGCCGGCGGCATCACGACCATGCTGCATTTGCCGCTCGAGGCCTTTCCTGACCTGACGAACAATCAGGTGGTGGTGACGGTGCAGTGTCCGGGCATGAGTCCGGTGGAGGTGGAGCAGTTGGTGACGTTTCCCCTTGAGACGAGCATGATGGGGATGCCGAAGCTGCAGATGGTGCGGTCGACGTCGAAGCTGGAGCTGTCGATGGTGACGATCATCTTTGACGACTCGATGGACAAGTATCTGGTGCGGCAGCTGGTGGCGGAGCGGCTGAATCAGGTGCAGAGCCGCATACCGACGGGGCTGCAGCCGCAGATGAATCCGATGTCGACGGCGTTTGGCGAGGTGTACCAGTACACGGTGAGCGCGCCGAAGATGACGTTGATGCAGATCAAGACGCTGCACGACTGGGTGGTGCGGTATGCGCTGCTGACGGTGCCGGGGGTGAGCGAGATCAACTCGTGGGGCGGGTACACGAAGCAGTACACGATTGTGCTCGATCCGGAGTCGCTGCGGCGGTACAACCTGGCGCTGCATGATGTGGTGATGGCGGTCTCTAGCAACAACGCGAATTTTGGCGGCAGCTATATCGAGCACGCGGAGCAGCAGTACACGATCCGCGGGATTGGCCGGGCGGAGAGCCTTGCGGACCTGGGCAATATTGTCGTGTCCACGACGAATGGGGTGCCCGTTCTGCTGAAGCAGGTGGCGGATATCCAGACGATGCCGATGCTGCGGCATGGCGCGGTGATGAAGGACGGCAAGGGCGAGACGGTGTCGGGGATGGTGATCATTCTGCGGGGGGAGAATGGGCAGAAGATTATCAAGGAGATCAAGCGGAAGGTCGCGGGCTTGAAGCTGCCGGATGGGGCGAAGATTGTGCCGTTCTACGACCAGTCGGACGTGATCAACGCGACGACGGATACGGTGGAGCACAACCTGATTGAGGCGGCGGTGCTGGTGGTGGTAATCCTGCTGATCTTTCTCGGGGACTGGAGGGCGGCGCTGGTGGTGGCGGTGACGATTCCTTTGTCGCTGCTGTTCGGGTTTCTGGGGATGGGGGCGTTTGGGATTTCGGTAAACCTGATGAGCCTGGGGGCGATCGATTTCGGGACGATCGTGGACGGGTCGGTGGTGATGGTGGAGAACTGCATGCACCGGCTGGAGCGCAAGGCTGGCGAGGGCAACGAGGACGGAGAGGACGACGAGAACAGGAAGAAGAGGCTGAACGGGGCGATCGCCGAGGTGGTGCGGGATGCGTCGCGCGAGGTGGCGCGGCCGATTGTGTTTGGCGTGCTGATCATTATCGCGGTGTATCTGCCGATTTTGACGCTGCAGAGTTTGGAGGGCCGGATGTTTCGGCCGATGGCGGTGACGGTGGTGTCGGCGCTGACTGGTTCCCTGCTGCTGGCGCTGTTTGTGGTGCCGACGATGTGCTCGTTTGCGCTGCGTCACCGGATGCGTGTGCTTGAGAAGAATGGTGGGGGTGAGGTGGAGAAGAAGGGGTGGTTCGATAGGCTGCGGGCGCGGTATGAGCGGTCGCTCGAGCGGGCGGAGGGACACCGGACGCTGATTGTGACGTCGGCGGTGGTGCTGATCGTCCTCGCGCTGGGATCGCTGAAATTTATCGGTACGGAGTTTATGCCGACGCTCGATGAGGGCTCGCTGGTGATCACGTCGAAGCGGCTGCCGGGGATCTCGCTGACGGAGTCGATCCGGATCGGCGATCAGATTGAGAAGACGATCAAGAGCTTTCCGGAGGTGGCGAGCGTGGTGACGAAGCTGGGCCGGCCGGACCTGGCGACGGAGGCGATGGGCGAGTATGAGTCGGACTCGTACATCGCGTTTACGCCCGAGGTGACGAAGGAGAGCACGAAGAAGCGGAAGGAGCTTTCGGACCGGATGGAGAAGGAGCTCGAGAAGATTCCGGGGGTGACCTACGAGTTTACGCAGCCGATGCAGATGCGCATGGACGAGACGATTACGGGTACGCGCGGGGATGTGGCGCTGAAGATATTTGGTGAGGATCTCGATACGCTGAAGGCGCTGGGGCACAGGGCGGACAAGATTATTGCGGGCGTGCAGGGTGCTTCGGAGACGCAGATGGAGCTGCTACTGGGGGCGGAGGAGCAGCAAGTGCGGATCGACCGGCAGGCGGCGGCGCGATATGGAGTGAACGTTTCGGATGTGCAGGAGGTGATCGAGACGCTGTATGGGAGCCGGGCGATCTCGGAGCTGCTGGACGGGGAGCAGCGGTTTCCAATTGCGATTCGGCTGCCGGACAACGTGCGGAATGATCCGGAGGCGCTGCGATCATTGCAGATCAAGACGCCGCAGGGGGAGCTGATCCGGTTGGACCAGATTGCGACGATCCGTACGGTGCGGGGTCCGATCATCATCAATCGCGAGAGCGCGCACCGGCGTGTGGTGGTGATGTCGAATGTGAGCGGCCGGGATCTGGGGAGCTTTGTGAAGGATGCGGAGGCGGCAGTTGCGCAGCAGCTGCAGATGCCGGCTGGATACAGGCTGGAGTGGGGCGGACAGTATGAGAATCAGAAGCGGGCGCAGCAGCGGCTGCTGATTGTGTTTCCGGTGTCGCTGCTGATTATCTCGGCGCTGCTGTATGCGACGTTTCGGAATGTGAAGCAGATGCTGATGATTCTGTGCATTGTGCCACTGGCGCTGGTGGGCGGGATTGCGGCGCTTTGGATTCGGGGCATCAACCTGAACCTTTCGGCGAGTGTGGGGTTTATTGCGCTGTTTGGGATTGCGGTGCTGAATGGCGTGGTGATGGTGAGCCACATCAACTCGCTGCGGTGCGAGGGCAAGGAGATGGAGAAGGCGGTGCGGCAAGGGGCCTCGGACCGGCTGCGGCCGGTGCTGATTACGGCGCTGGTGGCGAGCCTCGGGTTTATTCCGATGGCGCTGTCGACCTCTCGGGGGTCGGAGGTTCAACGGCCGCTGGCGACGGTGGTGATTGGCGGGCTAATTACGGCGACGATGTTGACGTTGTACCTGCTGCCTTTGCTGTACTCGCGGTTCAGCAAGGATGTGGCAGTTGGACAGAAGGAGCCAGAGGGTCAGAGGCAGCCTGCTCCGCAACCTGAGTATGCGGCTCATTGATGGAAGAGGCTTCAAGGTGGCCTTTGCGAGCGATGCTGCTCTAGGATGGGGGTGTGCGACTTCCTTTTCAACCGCCTGTCCTGCCGATGCTGGCGAAGCGTGTGAGTGATCTGCCGGAGGATGACGGGTGGATCTTTGAGCCGAAGTGGGATGGGTTTCGGGCGCTGATCTTTCGCGACGGCGATGAGGTGCTGCTGCAGAGCCGGGATCAGAAGCCGCTGAATCGATATTTTCCGGATCTGATGGAGCCGTTGAAGGCGGAGCTGCCGGAGCGGTGCGTGCTGGATGGCGAGATTGTGATTGCGAGGTTGGGCGGGCTGGACTTCGATGCGCTGCAGCTGCGGGTCCATCCGGCGGCTTCGCGGGTGAAGATGCTGTCGGAGCAGACGCCGGCGTCGGTGGTGTTCTTCGATTTGTTGTGCGTGGGCGAGGAGGATCTGCGGGGGGAGGGGTTTGCGGAGCGGCGGGCGCGGCTGGAGGAGGTCTTGGCAGGTGCGACGGCTCCGATCCACATCACACCGGCGACGCGGGACCGGGGGGAGGCGGAGGACTGGTTCCGGCGATTTGAGGGGGCGGGTCTGGACGGGGTAATGGCCAAGCCGATGGCGGGTGTGTATGAGCCGAACAAGCGGTCGATGCTGAAGGTGAAGCATGAGCGGGACTGCGACTGCGTGGTGGCGGGGTTTCGGTGGCACAAGGATGGCGAGGGGACGGCTGTCGGTTCCCTGCTGCTGGGGCTGTATAACGATGCGGGTGCGCTGCAGCACGTGGGGGTGTGCGCGAGCTTTACGCAGGTGAAGCGGAGGGATCTGGTGGAATTTCTGGCGCCTTATCGCGAAGGGGCGATCGAGGGGCATCCGTGGGCTGGGTGGGCGGAGGCTCATGTGGACGGGCGGATGCCGGGCGGGCAGAGCCGGTGGAGCGCGGGCAAGGATTTATCGTGGGAGCCGCTGCGGCCGGAGCTGGTGGTGGAGGTGGCGTACGAGCATATGCAGGGCGACCGGTTTCGGCATATGGCGCAGTTTCGGCGGTGGCGGGTGGATAAGGGGCCTAAGGATTGCACGTATGCGCAGCTGGAGGTGGTGGCTCCACAGGAGTTGATGGAGATTTTTGCGGTCGGGCGGTGAAGGTGGGCGGTCCAGCTTGGACGGTAGCTTGCCGGAGTCGGAGAAAACGGTCACGCGCTACGCGCACGATACCTGACCCTTTCGCGATGAGACTGCGAGAGGGTGGGGCATCCGCGGTCGTGGCCACAAAGGCAAATACTGGGATTCTTCGCTCCGCTCAGAATGACGGTGGTTTGAGCTTGCGGCTCAGGACGTTAGCGTGGTCGCCGCGACTCAGCAGGATCGAAGGATTTTGCGGTGCGCCAGGCGCGGGTGGGATCGTCGTCGGGGTCGGGGGTCGCTTGTGGGGGGCGGAGGTCTTCGGGGATGTGGCGGAGGTTGAGGCGGATGCGGTACCAGATGTAGGAGGTGCCGCGCATGCGGTCGACGAGGACATCGTCGACGGCAAGGTGGGCGGCGGCGACGGGGTGGGCGGCCTTCCAGCGATCGAGACCGGCTTCGACGGCGGCTTTGTCGGGGGAGTTGGCGATGGTGATGAGGGGCTGCTTCGGAGTGCGCCCGGCTGGGGCTTTGCGAGCCGGCTTTTTTGAAGCAGATCCTCCGCCTTTGGCGAAGGATGACAACTCGTCAGTGGGTACGCGGGTGTTATCAGCGATGACGGTGGTGCCATCACTAGGAATTTCGGTGGGGGTGGATTGCTTTGCGGCTGCGGTGCGCTTGCGGAATCGTTGGGCGCCGAAGCCTTCCCCAAGCTGCTCGACGAAGGGTTTGGCGGGCTTGGCTTTGGAGGGCTGGACGCGGCGGGGTTCGCCCTCGGCTTTGGCGAAGTGCGGGGGCCAGGGCGCGTCGCCGAGGCCTTCGGCTTCGTCGTGGTCGGCTAGGGCGAGGAGGTGGTCGAGGGAGCCGGGGGTTGAGTCCATGTCCGCGTGCGGGTCGCCGAGGGCGGCGAAGCGGGCGGGCATGGTAAGGACGGTGAAATCGGCGGGGTTGGCGTCGGGGACCTCGTGCCAACCGAGGGGGGCGGAGACGCGGGCGTCGGGGAGCGGGCGGACGGAGAAGGCGGAGCAGGTGGTACGGTCTTTGGCGTTCTGGTTGTAGTCAAGGAAGACGCCGTGGCGCTCCTCCTTCCACCATTTGGAGCTGGCGAGCGTGGGGAGGCGGCGCTCGACGGCGCGGGAGAGGGCGAGCGCGGCGCGGCGGACCTCGGTGAAGGTCCAGCGCGGGTAGATGCGGACGTTGACGTGCATGCCGCGGGAGCCCGAGGTCTTGGGCCAGCCGCGAAGGCCGACCTCTTCGAGCATGGCGTTGACCTCGAGGGCGACGCGGCGGACATCCTCCCAGCCGATGCCGGGGCCAGGGTCGAGATCGACGCGGAGTTCGTCTGGGTGGTCGAGGTTTGCGGAGCGGACGGGGTGGGGGTGGAGCTCGATGCAGCCGAGGTTGACGACCCAGACGAGACCGGCGGGGTTGTCGACGACGATCTCTTCGGCGGTGCGGCCGGAGGGAAACGAGAGGGTGACGGTGCGGAGAAAGTCGGGGTGGTCGGTGGGGGCTCGCTTCTGGTAGAAGGGCTCGGGCTGGCCGCTATCGAGGCAGGCGCCGTTGACGAAGCGCTTGAGGACGAAGGGACGGTCGCGGATGCCGCTCAGAGCTCCCGGAGCGACAGCGAGATAGTAGCGGACGAGGTCGAGCTTGGTGAGTTGTGTCTCGCGGGAGAAGTAGAGTTTGCCCGGGTGCGTGACGCGCACGTCGTGACCTTCGATGGAGAGCAGATCGACGTCTTCGGCTTTCTTCACGATGTCAGGCTACACCGAACGGCCTCCCTTGCGGACTGGCAGGCGTGCTGTCCTTGATGCCGGTGAACCTTTAAGGGCTGAGCTCTGCGTTGAGGAGAGTGTTGAGGAGGTGCTGTATTTGTGCAGTGTCTGTAACTATTCGTGGTGAGGCTTCTCCTATGTCGTGGATGGCGGTGGACGAGGAGTTGGGATTGCGTGCGAGGGAGCTGGTGACGAGGGGGAGGCTTTGTGCGGGGGTGCTGTCGCCTGATGGGCCGGCGGTATCGCGTTTCAAGGGAGGGGCCTGACTCACGTGGAGGTGCGACCTGGAGAACGGGACGAGGCGTGCATGATTGCGTCCATTCTGAGCGGCGATACGGACCAGTACCACGAGCTCATCCGCCCCTACGAGCACAGCGTATACAGGATGGCGCTGTCGTTCATGAAGAACGATTCGGATGCGGAGGACGTGGCACAGGAAGCCTTTCTCAAGGCGTTTCGGAACCTCGCGACATTTCGGGGGCAGTCGAAGTTCAGCACATGGCTGATCAGCATTACGTTGAACGAGGCGCGCGGAAGATTGCGGCGCCAGGGGGTGCTGCAGATGGAGTCGCTCGACGCGTCTCCCGAGGAGGGTGGACGTGTGTCTCCGGCGCTGTTGCGGGACTGGCGCGAGGTTCCGTCGGAGGCGCTGGAGCGAAAGGAGGTGCGTGCGATGCTCGAGGAGGCGATCGCTCACCTGTCCCCGATCTACCGCCAGGTGGTGCTGCTGCGCGACGTGCAGGAGCTTAGCATTGAGGAGACGGCGACGGCGCTGTTGATCACGACGGCATCGGTCAAGGTCCGTTTGCATCGTGCGCGGATCATGCTGCAGAAGAGGCTGGCTCCGCAGTTGAAAAGTACGCATCCGAAGAGGAGGTGGTTGCCATGGTCCTAGAGTGCAGGCACGTTTGGGACTACATCTCCGAGTATCTGGACGACACGCTTACGCCTGAGACGAAGGAGTCGGTGCAGCGGCATTTGGAGCACTGCGAGATCTGCTCTGCGATTCTGGATTCGACGCGCAACATCCTTGTGCTGACGGCGGACGAGCGCGTCTTTGAGCTTCCGCTTGGCTTCAGCGATCGTCTCCACGCGAGGCTGGCGCGGGAGATGAACGGCGGGAGGCGGGAGTGGTCGAGCGACCCTGGGGACTAAGCATCATGCTGAAAGACCCCAAGCGGCGCCGAATAGATGGATGTGGGCGAGCCACTCCACGGCGACCAGGAGCAGGGTGATGACGGCGAGCGCGACCTGAACCGACTCCCCCCGTCTTTTTTCGGGTGTGATGGGGGCGACTCTCCAGCTTGAGGAGGGCCGGGAGCGCAGTGAACGCACGCGCCAGACGACGTAGAGATTGAGGATGGAACCCGCGATCGCGAGGATCAGCATTGGGATACGGATGGCGTCGCCGTGGATGGAGTCCAGGAGGCTGATGCTGCTTGAGGCGGCGGCGAGTGAGCCGATGCCGATGACGAGACGGAGTCCGCTGAGGGCTACGATCGCGGTGCAGGCACTTTGGAGGAGGACGAAGAGGAAGCTGGACAGGCCGATGATCCAGGAGCGGCGCTTGATGATGGTTTGCCGCGGTGCTTCGACCATCTGCTCCCCCTCCATTGCGTTTCGACCTCCGGGTCCTAACATCCTACTTGCTTCTGACGCTTTGACGGTGGGATTGTCTGAATAGGAGAGCGTGCGATTACCTTGTAACTTTTGCCGCGCGAGGTTGTCTTATACGCAAAATGATCTCCTGTCACGTCCGCTTCGAGGGTGAAAGCCTCGGCCATGGGCGTTTGCGGGGCAGGAGTATAGCCTGACGCGCAATCGAGCCATGTTTGGAGTGATACGAGGTCAGGGCGGGATCTCCGTACGAAAAAAGGGAGCGGACATGCAGACGACGGGGATGAAGGCGGGGGAGAGCGGGAGTCTTGAGAGTGGGCGCGCACAGGTTCTTGAGCAGATGGCGCGGGAGGGCGGACCGAGCGTTCGTCTGGAGCTGAAGCATCCGCTGGCGATTCGATGGATGCACTGGATCAACTTCCCTGTGCTGTTCACGATGATCTGGAGCGGTCTGCTGATTTACTGGAACGACTCGGATAAT
>JAABUX010000702.1_pt1 | contig 55292 bp, 54 predicted proteins | sample 5561851 | NCBI WGS metagenome assembly JAABUX01 (sample SAMN10711883, study PRJNA513361) | rock metagenome | isolation source: Antarctica rocks | place: Antarctica: Victoria Land, Richard Nunatak red sandstone | collected 2016-01-03
TTGGGGCAATTTCCGTTCTTCAACATCACCTGAAAACCCTGATGTCATTTTACTTCCGCGCTCAGATCTCGCTCGCCTTGCCTATGCTGCCTGTTCTTCAGCTTAAAATGGGCAAAGTCCAGGTATCATGTCACCATAAAAAGCAAAGGAGCTATAGATTATGGATGCAACTGTCGCACGTAAATTGTATCGCGCATTAGAGCCGTATCACGCGATGATTTATTTTATACCGGAGGCAAGTCAAGCATACAAGGCATTCGGTATTGGTGGACGTATGGGCTATTTCGCCTCGCGTGGTGCCGCAATGGGGGCGGTCTCGGCTGAGATGATTATTTCGGCGTTCTATAATTTCAATCCGGGCCTTGTTCGTAGTGCTATTCCTGCTGCATGGCAACGTGCCACACCAGCACAGTTGATTGACGCACGCTACGGAGCCGCTGATGCTGCCTTGCGCCGTATTCTAGGTGAGCGCATCAACAGTCCAGAGGTGGCAGAGGCGGCACAACTTGCACGTGAGGCAGGTAGCGGCTGTACTCTTCAAGGACGCATCACCTATGCCGCACACGCAACACTCGAATGGCCTACGGAGCCGCACATGATACTATGGCACGCCATTACCCTGCTACGTGAGTTCCGCTTTGGTGGTCATGTAGCGGCGTTGCTTGCCGATGGTGTTGGACCATGTGAAGCCCTTGTTATGCATGCTGCAACAGGAGAGGTATCACGACAGTCACTGCAAACGACTCGAAGCTGGTCTGACGAAGAGTGGGATGCCGCAGCCCAAAATATACGGAAACGTGGTTGGCTCACCGAGGAAAACACATTAACGGACGAAGGCAAGGCACATCGTGACGGCGTTGAGCAACTCACCGACCAGCTTGCACTCGCGCCATGGCAGCATCTCGGTGACGCAAAATGTGACCGTTTACGTGAGCTTGGGCGTCCCCTGAGCCGTGCTATTGTGGATGCGAAGGCAATTCCAAGTGGCCTCTGATATCAAACAAAATTTCGTATACACATTAACAAAGCAATGTAATTTTTGTTTGTTTTTTAGCATCTAAAGAAGGATGAGAAACACCTATGCCAGTTGACCCACAAGCTCAAGTTTTCCTTGACATGCTCGCGGCCATGAATGTGCCGCCCACCAATACGCAGACAGTGGATGAGGCACGGGCTTTGATAGAGGCGAGTAGACAGCTAGACGGTCCACCAGAACCCATTCACAAGATCGGGAACCGCACCATTCCCGGACCTGCTGGCGAGCTACCTGTACGCATCTACACGCCGGAGGGTGATGGCCCCTTTCCTGTGCTGGTCTTTTTTCATGGCGGTGGTTGGGTCATTTGTTCCCTCGATACACATGATGGTGTATGTCGCTCATTGGCGAATCAAGCACAGTGCATCGTTGTCTCCGTCGATTACCGACTCGCACCCGAACATAAGTTTCCAGCGGCGGCAGAAGATTGCTATGCGGCGACACAATGGGTAGCAGAAAATGCCGCGCACATCAACGGCAAACCTGAACGTGTCGCGGTCGGAGGTGATAGTGCTGGTGGCAACCTTGCAGCCGTTGTTTCGTTGATGGCAAAAGAGAAGGGTGGACCACACCTTGTCTATCAGTTGCTAATCTATCCCGCAACCGATCACTATATTCCGGGTACAGCCTCTATCCGAGAGAACGCGAACGGGTATTATCTTACCCGGGACTCGATGATCTGGTTCTGGGACCATTATGCGAACAGTGATGAGGACGCGAACAACCCCTACATGGCTCCATTGCGTGCAAAGGACCTACATAATCTACCACCTGCATTGGTTATAACCGCCGAATACGATCCGCTACGCGATGAGGGCGAGATGTATGCGACACGCTTGCAAGAAGCTGGCGTCTCGGTTACGGCGACGCGCTATAACGGCATGATACACGGCTTCTTCAATCTGGCAAATATGATGGATCAAGGAAAGGTCGCGATGGCGGAGGCGGCGGCTGGCCTAAAGACCGCTTTTGCATAACAAGAGAAAGACAACTGCACATGGACGAAATGCAGGCTACTGCCCATCTACAGCAGGATATGCGCTTCGAGATTGCGGCCAGTTCTGCACAGAGTGTGACGGTTGATATGTTCGATGAGCCAGCAATTGCTACAACGAGGACAAGTTTTAGCCCGATGGAACTACTACTCGTTGCCCTTGCTGGCTGCACAGGTATCAGCGTACTCTCCATTCTCCGTAAGCGGCGACAAGAGGTGATGGGTTATGAATTACAGGTACACGGCATACGAGCGCAACACCACCCGAAAGTGTTTACGGACATCACTATTCAACACACGTTTACAGGCAACACGCTAGAGGTGAAATGGATAGAGCGAGCGATTGCATTGTCCGAAAAGCAGTATTGTGGTGTAGAGGCAATGTTGAGCAAAACCGCCACGATCAGCCACACTTACAAGGTTGTGGACGGTCAATTGTAGGAACTAGGGCGTCTCCTTGCAGGTAATACTGTTCAAATAAGAACGGGCGACCACAAGGGTCGCCCCTACTATACATCGTTTTTGCATGTGGAACAGGTCGTCTATAGTAGGGGCGACCCTTGTGGTCGCCCGTTGGGATGTGTCTCCAATTCGTCTTATTTGAACAGTATGCCCCGCGCGGGTGCCTTGCCTGCACCGCTAGCGTGTTCTATTACGCTCATTGCGCTGTAATACCTTGTCCATAATTACGGGACCGATGATAGAGATGGCGGTATAGACGCCGACAACACCATAAATCCATGCGATTGTCTTGATCGTGGAGGGTTGTTTCTTTTCGTTCATAATGATTGGCTTCTTTCTTACTTTCTTACGTGTTCAGGTCGCTACTAGACGATACGAATTACGCAGGTGAAGGTTGTAGCGGTATGTGCAGAGGCGAAGATTGCGCTTAGTATGCTGCTTGTGCGTTTCAGGGACATTCGACGCGATCAGTCAATGGCATTGAAGCGTATCCCTGCTGCATCAGCCTTCTTCGGTGTGCAGAAGTTACCTGTGACTGTTACGCTTGCCTAGAAACTAGGGCACCCGTTAACTTCTTTCCTACACCCTTAGTGGCAGAGCGAGAACACAAACGGCTGTGTTTTATCATTCGTCATAGAGTCGCCAATAGGTGGGTTTTGTGTAACATTGGTTCCAGAACCAACAGCCCAGACACTTCCATGCTTGATACCAACTATGTTGTACAACTTGAATGAAGCGTTTGAGGGTGCCTGTCCATAGGAGTTAGGCCATTGGTAGAGGTTCCAGCTTTTCCCATCCCAGTGTTCGGCGTATGACTCTATCAGTCGTGTGTTAGGATTCTTCCATTCACCCACAGTCCAGACGTCATCTGACGCTACAGTAGTAATAGCATTCAGCCAGTTCCCTCTGCTCTCAGGAGTGCCCACTTGAACACGACTCCACACATGTCCATTCCAGTGCAGAACGGAGCCTAACTCCTCACCGTCCAGTATCCACTCACCCACTGCCCAAACGTCGGTTGCAGAGAACGCTGCGACCGAATGCAATGAAGCAGACTCGATGCGGTACGCTGAACTTTTTTGTTCGGGCGCGGCTATACTTTTCCATGCCAGACCATCCCAATGCTCAATTAGCTCATGTTTAGTAAATGATGCTTTTGTACTTAAACTACCAACAGCCCAAATATCGTTTGCGGAAACTGCAGTAATACCACTCAACAAGCTACTACTGGCTGGATTAGCTCCGCTCACTTCTTTCCATGCTGACCCATCCCAATGCAGTATAAGCGCATGCTGTTCATCGTTTACATCAGTCGAGCCAATAGCCCAAACATTATTGTGTGTGATTGCTACCACACTAGTAAGAACACTCAATTTAGACGATAGTGTGGGAATGGGGACTACTGCCCAAAGCGTACCATTCCAATGCAGCGTGATAACTGTACTTTCTTGAGAACCAACAGCCCAAATATCATTTGCGGAAACCGCGGCGATTGCCTGTAACGTGTTAGCTTTCGCTGGCACCTTCACAGTTTTCCAAGTCACACCATCTCCGTGTTCAATAAGGTTCCCATCTCCAACTGCCCAAAGGTTGTTAGGTGAAATAGCAATAATACTGTTCAATGCACCTTCAGCACCTTGCTTACCTGCTATACTCACTCTTTGCCAATTGTTACACTTATCTGTACTTACGGATGGCTGAACTATACTGCTAACGGGCTGTCTTCCAGAAATATTGGAGCGTAAATGTGCGCCAAAGAAAACAACGATAACAAGAATAACAGCCAAAGTACACGCACCAATAAGTTGTTGGGACCGTTTCATACTTTATTAGCTTTCTGCGTCTATCATTAAAATATCAAAATATACAGTCTGAGAATATCTTGTCTATATTGTAACGCGGTATGTGCTGTGCTTGTTGCAGATAGCACAATAAGTCTATCAGTTTCAAGCTAGTTTCGTGCAATACTATCTTTACCTTAGAATGCTATCAAGAGGATTAAGAGCAAAAAGAAGTGACAAATAAATTGTCACTTCTTCATATAAGTTGCGTAGCTACGCAATAATACGCAACAGGCGGGAGTTGGGAAATCGTCGCACAAGCAAGCCATCTATACCATATGTCCTTCCGGCTGCGGCAATAATAAAGGCGAGCGCGAGAATAATCAGCAGGTAGTTGTGACCAATAGTATCGGCACCACCGCCACCAGCAACGAGTATATTAACGATTGACTGTAGGATCGCTAAGAAACTGCCTAAACGGGTGAACAATCCCAGCAGCAGCGAGATGCCGACGACGGCCTCGCCAAGAGCTAATAACCACGCGAAGAGCGAGGCATGTGGAATAACTGTACTTGTGAGCCATGAAGCGATGCCACTATTAATTGCGGTATGGACAAAGCCACCGTTCGGGCCACCAGTAATACGACTTACAAGACCGGGGCCTGCTAAGAAATCAGGCGAAAATTTGGCATCCTTCCCAATAAAAGCACCATTGAGCCAGCTATAGCTTGCGAGAATACGTAGTAAGGCTAATGTTACAGCCGCACGCACTATTCCCACTCCTGATACCCGCGATGGCGTGTCTTGTGCCTGTGTCCCTCGTTTCGTTTCGAGCATAGAGCAATAAACCTCCATCCTGTAGACATGTAACGTGCGGTCTGTGGGCGCACATTCTAAAAAAGCGAGCTTACAAGAAGCTTACTTTTCGCACGGATGGACGCTCCGAAATGTTTCAATATGTAACCTTGACCTTATTACGAAGTTAAATCCTCAAGCCACTCGTGCTTAGGAGAAAGTTTGTATAGTGCCTGAGCCAGCCATTGGCGTTGTGAGGTACTTAACGCGGGGAGTATAGCTTGAAAATCAGCACGATTTTCCGGCTGTGAAGCTGATTTTGATTTATATAACAGGGCTATCTCTGGAGCAAGAATTGGTAAGCCTGATTGCGCTCTCATAAACGTCTGATTGCGCGGATAGTGAGTTGAAGGGTCGCGGCGAAAGAGAAATTTGTCCTCTTCCGCCTCATTCAGCAATATCTCTAAGAAATCAGGTGAATAGTTTGTGTTTCGACACCAGACTGTATGAAAGGGTAGGCTGATGTATTCGCCTTCCGGTAAAGGGATAAGTTGCCCATCTTCCGCTAGTTCTAGTGTCCAACCTCGCTGACGCAGAAAAGCAAAGACAAGGTTTTGGTCGGTGCGCCAGACAGCAACATCAACATCCTTGTGTGAACGGGTAATGCGATTTAGAAATAGGTCAATCGCCCATCCGCCACAAAATCCCCATGTCATGGAAAGAGGGGCAAGCAATGTAGCAATGTTCTCAATGGAGGGATCGAAAGACATAGTACTGTTTTTCTCTTTCCTTGACCTTCATAAAACAATTTATGCTAATCGTGATGGCGATGCTTACGTCGCAATATACTACGACCACCAATACCGAGGATAGTACCTGCACTGCCGATACTCAAAACACTGCCGACACTCCCAATGCTGAGAATGCTCCCTGTACTCCCGATACTTAAAATACTGCCTGCACTGCCAATACTTAACAGGCTACCAGCACTAAAAAGGCTCCAAACACTTGCAAAGCTTGTAATACTGTTGATGCTCAGGAAGGAAAGCGTGGAACGTTGCCACAATTTTTGTGCAGGTTGTTTTTCTTGCACAGTTGTTTCATTCATTTTGTATGCTCGTCCTCTCCATTATTCCTTTTTCAGCTTCGTTAAAGTGATAGTCAGTAGTACTCCCATTATTCCCCAAACTATAGCTCTAAATAAGTTCATAGCTAGTCCTGGAGATGATGTTGGCATATAGGCGGAAATAACAAACGCTATAATAGCAATAATAAGCCCACAAACAATGGATAAAACAATGTCTTTTGAACGCATAGCATCAACCCTTCTTTCACGAAACTATAGTACAAAAAACAGTATATCATCTCTATATACTACAAGCTTTGTAACGCGATACGCGCTATCTGTATCTCTTCGTCCTTCCATGCGACCTTATCCATCTTATGTATTATACTAACAGTGAGCAAGGCATTATCTTTTAGCACATCTACAGTGGGGAATGGCTTTTGCTCCACGAATGCCTGATCGCCAAGACCACTTATAGGTTTAGGACTCATCCAACTATTTTCTGCTAGAAAATGATCGAAATTGCTCTTCATGCTTGCAGCGTCCTGTCCTACATTCAAGTCAACAACCACACCTCCGATGCCATTTTGAGGATTGTAATTGCAACTATTCATAAAGTATCGTCCATTGATCTTGTCCGGCTCCTGGACCGTTACAGATACCTTTATAATTTGCTCTATTTGAGTAGCCATGACAAGCGAACACGAGTCTACAGTATCGAGTACATATTTTGCTACATGGGGTGTTGACGTAGCCGTCGGGGAGCTAGCCGTAGCACCATAATTCATTACGCCTCGTCCCCATCGACCACGTTTCCTCTTCATCGGATACGTCCCCAATGATCGCCCACATAGTATATAGGCACGAGGCGTAATGAATTATGGCCCCTACGTTTACGCTGTATGACGGAATCCCATCGAGTACAGCGAGGCGTACTCGCCTTCGCGTTGGAGGAGTTCGTTGTGTGTGCCTTGCTCGACGATGTGACCAGCTTGTACAACGACGATGTTGTCGGCATTTTTGATGGTCGAGAGTCGGTGCGCGATCACAACGGCGGTGCGTCCTTTCAACAGCGTGTTCAGCCCTTCCTGCACGATAAGTTCGGTGAAGGTGTCGATGTTCGCCGTTGCCTCGTCAAGGATGAGGATGCGTGGGTCGGCCAGGAGCGCACGCGCAAACGAGATGAGTTGACGCTGACCCACACTGAGGTTACGTCCACGTTCACGAATAAGCGTGTTATAGCCTTCGGGCAAACGTTCGATCAGGTCGTGCGCCCCAACGATACGCGCAGCCTGCTGAATCTCTTCGTCCGTCGCATTGAGCCGTCCATAGCGGATGTTGTCAAAGATGGTACCTGTGAACAAGAACGGCTCCTGTAGCACGATACCGATCTGACTTCGTAACGATGCCTGCGTCACATCGCGAATATCGTAGCCATCAATCAGAATTGCCCCCTCTTGAATGTCATAGAAGCGCGTCAATAGGCCAACGATGGTGCTTTTGCCTGCACCTGTGGGACCGACGATGGCGACGGTCTGACCTGCTTGAATTGCGAGGTTGAAGTCGCGTAAGACAGGAACCCCCTTGAGATAGCCGAACGAAACATGATCGAAGGTGACATCGCCATGTATTTGTGGTAGTGGCTTCGCATCAGGCTTATCGGTGATTTCGACGGGTACCTCCATGATCTGGAAGATACGTTCCGCAGCCACACCTGCACGTTGTAACTGCGTGTATTGCTGACTGAGTTCACGGATAGGGTCGAAGAAACGGTTGATGTACAGCGTAAACGCGACCAGTACACCGACCTGTAACCTGCTTTGCGAGACCAAAACGCCGCCGTAGACAACGGTAATCATAATGGCAAGGGCAGCTACCACCTCTACTAGAGGCAGAATCAGGGCGGCTACACGACTTGCCTCTTGATTGGTGTCACGGTTATAGGCGTTTAGTTCATCAAATTCATCGCGGTTGCGGTCCTCGCGTGCAAGGCTTTGAATGACGCGCATACCGGAAATGTTCTCTTGCAGCGTTGCGTTCACCATCGAAATGGCGGATCGTGTCAGACGAAACGAACGTTGTGCATAACGCTGCCAGAAGGCGGCAATGACAATCATAATTGGCAAAACCGTAAAGGACAGCAGTGCCAGCGAAACGTTCAGCACAAGCATGATACCAATAATACCGATTAACGAGATCAGCGAGCCGAGAATCGAGAGCAGGCCCGAACTGAGCATCGACTCCAACACATCAATGTCACTTTGTAAACGTGACATGACGCGCCCGATCTGTGTGCGGTCATAAAAGCTGAGTGAGAGCCGTTGTAGATGCGTGAACATATCCGAGCTAAGTTGGAAGAGAATTTGCTGTCCCGCCCAGGACATGCTCCAGACCTGCCAGTATTGCGCCTGCCACATCAGCACATTGATGACAAGCAGGACAATACCGATAATGGCGAGTCCATGCAGGTCTTTATGCGTGATGAAGGAGTCGATAGCAACACCGATAAAGTACGGGTTTGCCAGATTGAGCAATGTATAGACGAGCATCAGGGCAAAACTTGCCAAAGCTGCGGCACGATGGCGAGCAATATATGGTCCGAATTGTTTGATATAGTGCCAACTAAATTTGCCTGAGATGTTTTCATCCGAGCTTTCCAGGCTATTTTCGCGTAGCCGACTTTTGCGACGATGCGCCATGAAATCATCCATTGCGGCTGAGCGCGTAGATTTTAGCATTCTCATCGTGTCACCTCGCGTTTATCAGGGTGTGATAAATCAGGCCCATACTGGAGTTCCTCATCTTCGTTTGGATATGAATTTTCAACTGAGAGCATATGTGTCTCGAACTCCTCCTGTTCACGTAGTTGCAGGTCGTAGAGGCGTGTATACGCTCCATTCAATGCAAGTAGTGATTCATGAGTGCCGCGCTCGATGATGCTGCCTTTGTCCAAGATAAGTATCTGGTCGGCATTTTTGATGGTGCGTAGACGTGATGCGACGACAAAAGTAGTGCGACCATGCATTACTGCATCGAGTGCTTGCTGAATGAGGTACTCGGTCTCCATGTCCACGCTTGACGTAGAATCGTCGAGAACAAGGATACGTGGGTCGAGCAAGAGAGTACGTGCAATGGCGACACGTTGTTTTTGTCCACCGGAAAGCGTCACACCACGCTCTCCAACCCATGTGTCATAGCCATCGGGCAAGGTAAGAGCGAAGTCATGGATACGTGCGACCTTCGCGGCGGCGATGATCTGTTCGTCCGTGGCATTGGCGACACCATAGGCGATGTTGTCGCGTAGCGTGGCATTGAACAGGAACACATCTTGCAGTACGAGGCCGATGTTTTGGCGCAGCGAGCGTTGCGTCACTTCACGCAGATCGTTACCATCGACGGTGATACGTCCCTTCGTGGGGTCATAGAAACGTGGTAGCAGGCTCAAAATCGTACTTTTGCCACTACCTGTCGCACCCAGTAGGGCAACAATCTGTCCAGGTTTTGCATCGATAGCGATATCGTGTAGCACCTCTGGTCCTGTCGTGTAGGCAAACGATACGTGGTCGAACTCGACATGGCCCTGCACATTTTTGAGTGTGCGGGCACGGGGTGCATCAGTGATGGTTGATTGGATATCGAGAACGCTAAAGATGCGCTCACCACCAGAGAGGCCGCGCATGAACCATGTCACCATAAAACCGAAGGCGCGTACAGGAGTGTTAAGCAACAGAATATATTGTGTGACCGCCACAAGCACAACGAGACTCAGATGATGCTCAATAACTGCAGCACCACCAATCCACACCACCAACACAGTGATGATGTTAATGACAAGCAACATAAGTGGTTGATTCCAGGCCGAGAGACGCATGGCGGACATATTAAGTGTACGCAACTCCTGATTTTTCGCGCCGAACTTGGCAATTTCAAATTCTTCGCGTGCGAAGGCTTTGACGACACGCACGCCACTCAAGCTCTCTTGCATGACGGTACCAAGTTCACCATTCTCGTTCTGCACATTCATCCACATTGGGCGCAGGCGTCGTGCGACCTGGAACGAGAGAAAGAGTAGAATAGGTACGCTTATCAGCGTGACCAGTGCAAGGTAGACATCCAGGTTAAACAGGATAACGGTGATTGCTACAAAGGTCACAAGAGTCAAAAGTGAGCGCAGCAGACCCAATGTTATAAAGTTTCGTACCGCCTCGATATCGACTGTCATGCGCGACATAAGCTGGCCTGTCTCCGACTCATCGTGAAAGGCGAAGCTGAGTTTTTGTAGATGATCGTAAACCTGACTCCGCAGGTCATAGGCGACAAGATTAGAGACTGATTGCGAAAGGTAGCCCTGCCCATAGGCGAAGAGGCCACGAAAGGCACTTGATACAAAAATCGCGGCAGCAATGTAGAGCAAATTGCTCAACTGTCCATGTTGTAAGCCAGCTTGAATTACATAGGCGATGAGCCAGGGAATAATCAATGAGAGACCGGTTGAGAGTCCCAGACAGACAACGGCACCCAAAGACTGGAGCCAGTGCGGACATAATAACGCAAAGATACGGACGTAGATACGCAGGTTTTCCTGCCAAGTATCGGCATACAGGGACGTTTTCGATACAACTTTTGGTGATGAGGTCGAGGACACACGCTATTCCTTTCTCGATATACACACTCCAAAAAAGGAAGCCGCTCACAGCACTTGTTCTTACAAAACAGTGTAGACACTTCTTAGCTGGATTGCCAATGAACGTTGTTCAGATAATACAGTTAAGAAGACACTTCCTTGCAGCTTGCCTGGGCTATGCCAGAACATAGTTTGTTGGCAAGCTGAATAAGAAGACAACAAAACAGAAGACGGTGAGCGACATGAGGTTGTCTTACTGTTGTCTTCTGTCGTGATTTGGTGGAGGAGATCATCGACGACGATGATAGAGAATCGGTCGCCCAATGGGTGGCGGTCTCTGTATCCTTCAGAACTTCTTTCTTTGCTCTTACAAGGATACCATATTTTATGCTATTTCCGCTACCCTTTCTGTTGAATGAGACAGGACAAACGGGCGACCCTTGTGGTCGCCCGTCGATACTACCGAACAGACTTTTGAATAACCCTGCGTTTCTTCTCTCAATTTATTCGTATGGAAGGAAGCCGAGACCTGATGGGCTACCCAGACCAATGATAACGGGAGTGATGGTGCCTGTTTTCAGGTTGAGGGTACCAACGAAGCCCGCAACACCAGAGTCGCTAGGAGCTTCGGTGTAGACGGTGCCAGGGATGAAGTCAGTCTTGTTGATGCTGACTGTGTAGATGGCGTTTAGTTTACTATCGACGATCAATAAACGACCTTCGGATTTTGGAATCCAGGTGGTGTCATCTACCTGTGTACCAACGGTGAGACGCGTGACCGTCTGTTGAGCGGTGCCAGGACTGTGAATGGTGATGAGTTGTGCATCGCCCTGGTCATCTTGAACGAGATTGCCCTGGTTGTCAATTGACATTGAGTCGGGATCGGTCATGTTGAGCGTGACCTTCTGATTGGTGATGGTGTCAATTGCGGTTGAATTGCCATAGAGAATAGGTGTCAGAACGGCCTTGCCATTGCTCAAAGTGATCTTATCGACTGATGGGAAGACGTTGACGCCGGCACTGTTTAAGGTAGGATTCGAGGCAGCGATGAAAGCCATGCCATTGATGAAGGCCAGATCGTCATAGCCGCCACCATGAGGGGTGGCTGGAACCTGATACTTGGTGATGGCGTGTGTCTCAGGATTGATCGTCACAAGTCCTGGGTTGCCATCCTCATTCGAGGTTGCCCAGAGTAGGTGAGTCGAGGGATCGAGACGCAGACCATCGCAGTGACCAGGGACGCTGTAGGTATGGATAACGTGACCATTCAGGTTGTACTGGACAACGGTGCTGAACTTGCCATCGCTACCGTCTTTCGCGGTGATGTTCTGGTAGCCGACGAAGACGTACTTGCCATCGACCTCTACCGAGTCTGGGTTGAGATACGATGCCGTACCTCTGGCAAATACTGACACAACATAGCCAGGTAGTGCCACAACCTTTGGTGTTGGATAGGTAGCCGTTTGTGCCTGTACACCACGCTGGCCTGTACTTAGCCCTATAAGCACAAGAGACACCACACAGAGCATTGCAAAAAATACAATCGCTCCTCTGCGGAGATTTGTAACCATTGATTTTCCTCTTTTCGCATACAATAGTTTTATTGATACACATAGGGAAACCTTCCCCAAACTGAGAATATACCCCTTGTGTTAACACAAGGTTACTGGATTGTTAAAAGCAGCAAGAATAAAACTCTGCAAAGAAATATATCATGCTGTGTGGTAATATCAAGGGGTGACGAGAACGTACAATGATGTAACTGATACGCAGGTATGCGTCAAGAAAGGCAGGAATGTTACTATGTTCCAACTGACCGTCCTCTATGGACACCCGGAAGATGTAGCGGAGTTCGACCGCTATTATACAGAGGTACACACACCGCTCGTGCAGAAGATTCAGGGACTCAAGGGGTTGAGCGTGACAAAGTTTACCACAGGACCACGCGGCGAACAACCACCATACTATCAGATGGCGGCCATGTACGCCGATACACGAGAGGAGTTCGACGCGCTGATGGCAACTCCCGAAGGCAAGGCCGTTGGGCGAGATGTACGCAATTTCGCGACAGGTGGCGCGACGCTTATTTACGGGGATGAACAGAAATCTATGTAAAAAATATGCTGGTGGATGATCGGCGATCATCCACCAGCATATTTTTTTATAGAAGATTCGACAATTCTTCGGCTGTGTTGACAGGTGCCTGACATGCAAAGTTTTGACAGACATACGCCGTTGCTTTGTCATCTTTCAATGGACGATCAGCCAGTAGGGGTACAGTCTGAGCGGCTTGGGTGTCGCCTGGAACACAATAGGTGAGAACACTGTTGGGTAAGTATTGTTTGTTGGTCACTTCTAACAAGGCAAGTGTGTCATCAGTAGCCAGTGGGCCGAGAATCGCAATCTCTTTGCTGGGCGAGAGCGCGAAGTCGAGTGCCCCGAGGACATAGCCGAACGCCTGTGGATGCTGTACCATAACGTCTGCTAATGGTTGCAGGTACTCATCTGCACGTTTGCGATAGGATTGCTCGCCAGTAAAGGCGGCGAGTCGCAATAGGACATCGACGGCAACACTATTTCCTGCCGGGGTCGCATTATCCATGATATCCTTTGGGCGGCTAATCAAAGCTTCGGCGTCGCTCCCGGTATCGAAGAAACCACCATTTTGCTCATCCACGAACAAAGGAATAGCCGCATCCATCAGGGCGCGTGCCTCTGCAAACCAGCGCGGCTCGAATGTGGCCTCATAGAGCGCGAGCAGACCGTCGGCAAGGAAGGCATAGTCTTCCAGAAAGCCGTTCAGATGGGCGCGACCATCTTTGTAGGTTCGCAGCAGTCGCCCATTTTTCCGCAATTCGCGCAGCAAAAACTCGGCGTTTTTCATGGCAACCTCGATATAATCGAGTCGCTCAAGGTATCGTCCCGCCTCGGCAAAGCTACGTAGCATCAGGCCATTCCACGAGGTTAATATTTTCTCGTCTCGTGCAGGCTTAACGCGTTTCTCGCGCACAGCGAAAAGCAAGGCTCGGCTCTGTTTGAGCGACTCTTCTAACGCCTCGTCACTTACCAGAGCCTCATCGGCGTTCCGCACTTGTGGCTGCACATGCAGAATGTTCTTGCCCTCGAAGTTGCCACGCTTCGTCACATCGTAATACGGCATGAAGAGAGTGGCACCCTCTGCTGAAAGGACTTGCTCGATCTCGGCTGGCGTCCATACAAAGAATTTGCCCTCGACACCTTCGCTGTCAGCATCCTGCGTCGAATAAAAGCCGCCTTCCGGTGAGGTCATTTCGCGCACAACATAGTCCAACGTCTCTTCCACGATGCGACGATAAAACGGGACGCCCGTTACAAGGTAGGTGTGCAGGTAGATGCGACTGAGCAGAGCATTATCATACAACATCTTCTCGAAGTGCGGCACAAGCCATGTTTTGTCGGTGGAGTAGCGATGGAAACCACCGCCTAACTGATCGTAGATGCCACCGTTCGCCATACTCCGTAGTGATTGCTCGACCACCTCTAGTTCGGGTATCTCTATGGGTGTCGTCACCTCGCCCTTGAGCCGATGCTGATGAATGCGGAGCAGCAATTCAAGCGACATTGTGCTGGGAAACTTGGGAGCGGCCCCAAAGCCGCCATATTCGGTATCAAACTCTTTGACAAGCGCGTTGCTGGCCTTGCTGAACAGGTCGAGCGAGAAAGTGGTACCAGTGGGCAACGACGAGCCAGCCCTACGTAGTGGTGCATCGCTACGCTGTTGCAGATAGTCGGCGAGTTGAGCAGCCTGCTCTTCAATCTCCGAGCGGCTCTGTGTATAGGCATGGCTGACACTTGCTAAGATCGTAGGGAAGCCGGGCATGGTTTCTGGCCCGTAGCGGCGATCATTGGGTGGAAAGTAGGTACCACCATAGAAAGGACGACCATCGGGCATCAGGAAGACTGTCATGGGCCAGCCACCTTGATGCGTCATGGCCTGTACTGCTTGCATGTAGATACTATCAATATCGGGCCGTTCCTCGCGGTCAACCTTGATATTGACAAAGTTCTGGTTCATCAGTGCGGCGATCTCTTCGTTCTCGAACGACTCACGCTCCATTACATGGCACCAATGACACGCAGAATAGCCAACGCTCAACAGAATTGGCTTGTCCTCGCGTTTGGCCTTTTCCAGTGCCTCATCATGCCACGCATACCAGTCTACCGGATTATGTGCATGCTGCAAAAGATATGGGCTGGTTTCATGAATAAGAGAGTTCGTGTGCTTGTGCTGTATATCTGACATGGATATTCCTCCATAGAAGTTGTGTACATTTATTGGCTTCACGCCATTGTACAACATGGAGGGATGGGCCTTCTCATGCTTTCCCTCTCTGTTCAAGCACGTTCATTACATGAGTGATGGTCTGTTGAATATGGTGGCGCACTGCATTGGCAGCACGAACTGGATCGCTTGCCTGACAAGCGGCAAGAATCTCACGATGTTCCGTGTCGAGACGTTGTGCGTCTTTGGGAACGTCGGCGGCAGCATAGAGATGGTTGTAGGCAATCGAGGCATTCCGCAATTCCTCAACTATTGTGATTAGTCGTACACGTCCCGAAAGGCGATACAAGCTCAGGTGGAACTGGTGATTTCGCTCAACATAGAGAACTGGATCGCTGGTGGCATACATCTGGTCGAGGAGCGCAACCAGTGGCGGAGCATCCTGGGCTTGAAAGCACTCGGCTGCTTTCTCGACAGCCAACATCTCTAGGGCCATCCGAATTTCGTAGTGCTCGATAAGGTCCTGCACGCTCGGCAAGAAAACCGTGACGCCTCGATGGGTATCGATCTGCACCAAGCCCTCATTTTGAAGCAGTCCAAATGCCTCGCGAACGGGAGTCGTACTAACCCCAAAGCGTTGAGCAGTTTCAATCTGAGGCAACTTGGTGCCTGCTGCGAGTTGTCCTGTAGCGATTTCGTACCGGAGAGCAGCCGCAACTTGCTCCGCTACCGTGAGTTTTGTGAGGGTGATAGGTATGCTACCCTTTCCTCCTGATGCCGTCAAGTTCATATGCTTCGTTCTCTTCCCCTTGACAAATATAGTTTGCATAATGCAAACTATATACTAATCTCGTATGTTTTGTCTAGAGAGACGAAGAAAAGGAGAAGGTAGCCTGAAGTTTGAACTCTTTGCTTCGAGATCATTCAGTGAATTGTGTCGTATGCTCCGTCAACTCGGTTTACCCAGAGTTCTTCCTAAGGCAGGCCAGTTGTTGAGTGGAGAGTAAGAAAGGGGAAAACTGTGACAAGTCACTCTGTCAGTATAGGTGCTGGAAACATGGAGCTTTCAGGACGCTTCCTTCCAGCGATGGATGGACAGCCAAAAGCACTGCTCGTCGCAGTGCATGGTGGAACCTATACGAGTAAATATTTTGATACTTCTCCGTCATTGTTACTCGAGTTTTGCGCTTCCTTAGGCTACTCAATACTAGCCCTTGACCGACCTGGATATGGAGCAGCTACTTCTGTTCCACCTGATCAACTTTCGTTCGATAAACAGGTTCCCATCCTCCAGCAGGCTCTCGAGGAGATTTGGAATAACTATGGTCAGCAATCTGCAGGGATGTTTTTGATTGGTCATTCGATCGGGGGGATGATTTCCTTGCTGCTCGCGGCAGAACACCCACATGAACGTCTTCTCGGCCTGAATGTGACCGGCTCAGGTGCTCTCTATAATGATCAGATAAAGGCAGCATTTGCGACGTTGGTGAGTGACGCACCGACGGTGATGATGGATCAAGCTATTAAAGTCATGGCTATGTACGGGCCGTCATGGTCATATCCAGAAGAACTGGCGAAACAGGACCCAGAACGGGATGTCCCCTGCCCTACGATAGAGTTTGCAGAGGCACAAACATGGGGCGCACGTCTTCCTCAGGTGGCTGCGAACGTGCGGGTTCCCGTCCAGTTCATTGTTCCTGAATATGATCACCTCTGGCGTGCCGATCCAGAGGCACTCAGCCATGTTGCCGAGATGTTCACTGCCGCGCCATTTGTCGATGTGGGCATGCAACGCATGGTGGGCCATTCGGCGGAGTTACATACGCTGGCTCGTGCGTTCTACATGAAAATACTCGCCTTTGTCGAAGAGTGCATCGTCTATCACTTGAATCGTTCAAGTCTGTAAATCATTGCATAAGATGCCCGCTGTTTACTGGCCGAACAGTATCAGAGAAAGGGAATCCATCATGATCGAGCAGATGCCGACGGCGGAGACCTCCACAGACACACAAGAACTCGTCGTGTGTAACTGGTTCACATCGCTCTATCCTCAGCAGACACAAGACGAAGTGTTTGGGGCGAATCCGAACGTGCGGGTGGATGGCATCTTCGCTCCTTCCTCCAAGACGCGAAGGGTGGATGGCGGTCTGGTCGTGACTGGGAAATTGTTCTATTCGTCAGGATGTCTGCAAGCCGCCTGGGGACTCTTCGGCGTGCCCGTTGTCAACGAGGCAAGGGTACAGGTGGATCAGGGACTGGCACTGTGATCGGCCACTTCGCGAGTGGGCAATGGGAAAACTATTATTGATCGAGCCAGTACCTGATAGAAAGAGAGGAGCGTACTCATGCAACTTGTCAGTTACCACACGCAAGGTCACACAGAGGGACGTTGGCGTGCGGGTATAGAACACGAGGGACTCGCGGTGGATGTCGCGACCTTCTGGCATGATGGTGCCCAGGAGACAACGACCAGACACCTGCTCGCTGCCGGACCTGCAACTGTAGACAAGGTCTTCACGCAGGCCCGCGTGGCACTTGACGCTGGTCCCGATACACCAGGAGTGTTCCAGACTGCGTCAGTCGAACTTGGACCACCAGTACCTGATCCTGATAAAATCATCTGTATCGGCCTCAATTATGCCGATCATGCGAGCGAGGCTGGGCTAGCACAGACAGAGGTGCCAGTCTTCTTCGCCAAGTTCCGCAATGCGCTTGTTGGTCCTTCCGCCCCAATCGTGCTTCCTCGCGTGAGCCGCGAGATTGACTACGAGGGCGAACTGGCAGTCGTGATTGGTCAGCACTGCAAAGATGTCTCGGCCTCCGTCGCACTCGAGTACGTGGCAGGTTATAGCGTCTTCAATGATGTGAGCGCGCGCGACCTACAAATGCAAACAAGCCAGTACACGGCTGGCAAGGCCCTGGATACCTTCGCGCCGATGGGACCGGGGATTGTGCTGGCAGCTGATATTCCCAATCCCCAGACGCTTCTGCTGACGACCAAGGTCAATGGGCAGGTGGTCCAGCACTCCAGCACGGCCAATATGATCTTTTCGGTGGCAGCCGTAATCTCGTTTCTCAGTTCCCTCATGACGCTGGAGCCGGGGGATATCATTGCGACGGGGACGCCGTCAGGAGTAGGCTTCAAACGCACGCCTCCCCTCTTTCTGCGCGACGGGGATGTCACGGAAGTCGAGATCGAAGGCGTTGGGCAGCTTCGCAATCCTGTTGTGGGTCCTCGGACGTAAGCAGAAGTAGGTATAAACGTAGCACGCGGTAGAAGCAAAACAAAAAAAGAAGAGAGTCCATCCTATTGCAGAGACGAATCTCATTGAAGAGATGTTTCTCATCCAAGCAACATCAAAGGAGAAAAGGTATGTCACACGTATCTGAGGGCACGACTATCATTCAGCCCACCCTGCACCACATCAACCTGAAGACGATGCGCCTGCAAGAGATGATTGAGTGGTACACCACTGTGGTAGGCATGAAGGCAAACTACCAGTTTCCAGGTGGGGCGTGGCTCACCAATGACGAGGCCAACCATCGCCTCGCATTACTGACCTCACCACGGTTGAGCGAGGACCCTGACAAGTTGATGCACACAGGCATTCACCATAGTGCCTTCGAGTACCCGTCGATGGGTGACCTGTTCGACACCTACTCGCGTCTGAAGGCTCTGGGCATCGAGCCGCACGCCAGTCTCGATCATGGCATGACCATGTCCTTTTACTATGAGGACCCCGACGGCAACAGCGTCGAGTTGCAATCCGACAACTTCGAGAGCTGGCAGGAGTCCAGTGAGTGGATGCGTACCTCACCCCAGTTTGTGGCGGATCCCATTGGGATGCCCGTCGATCCCGAGCAGATGATAGCCGCACATAAGGACGGTGCTTCCTTCGCAGAACTGCATCGGCGAGCTTACGCTGGCGAGTTCAAGCCCTCTGGCCCTTTGGACTTGCATGTGCCGCTTGGGGATCCACGCGCTCCCTTGTAGTCGTGGTGACGTGTGGCGGGCTACACACAGAACACTCCTTCTGTGAGAGGAGTGAACTACGCGACATGTGTGCATATATCAGACAAGTACGTCAGAGGGAAACGCCTCCAGAACAGTTCTAAAAAGGAAAGATGGATGGACCAAGAGCAACGCATCGCATTTGTTCGTTCTCATCGAACAGCCATTTTTGGCATCAACCGCAAGAACGACGGTCCTGGCATGTCGGTCGTGTACTATGTTATGGATGGGAACGACATCCTCATCTCCACGATGGAAGGTCGCGCCAAGGCCAAAGCGGTACAACGCAACCCAAAGGTTTCCCTGTGTGTCCTCGACGAACAATGGCCGCTGACCTATCTTCTGGTGTATGGTGATGCGACGATTGAGGAGACAGTCGATACCGATCTCGAAAAGGTCGTTACCCTGTTGATGCGGATTCTCGGTCTGATGGCTGGAAAGGCGATGCCAGAGTCGGTACGTGAGCAGACGAGACAAATGGCTCTTGACGAGCGCCGCGTTCAACTGCGTGTGCGGCCCTATGCAACCTTTGAGTCGCCTCCACGTCATGTCTACTCGTCAGAGGACGTTGCAGACCTGACACACGACCTTGGGCAGCGTTTGCCCTGGCAGTAAACACAAGGCACATGTATTTTGTTTCGGTCCATGTGGTCGCGAAGCTACATGGCGTTCTATGCGATCCGAGTGGAGGCACTATGCGAATGTTTGTTCTGCTCTCTCGTTTCCAAAAGCCGCTTGACGAGGTCAACCGCTCTCTTGCGCCGCACAGCGAGTGGGTGAAACGGCATTATGAGTCTGGACGATTTCTCGTCTCCGGGCGGCGTGAACCGCCAATTGGGGGAATCATTGTGGCACAAGCATCGAGTGAACAGGAGCTGCGCGAGGTACTGACCACTGACCCCCTCCAACAGATGGGTCTAGCTGAGTATGAGGTCTTTGCCTTCGATGCCACCGATTTTCCCAAGCGGAGTAGCGCGTTTGAGTCCTTTGCTTCAAGGCCGTTGAGTGAACTGCCACCCGTGCAGGAGACAGGAGGTCCACATGCACATGAATAAGGCCGTTGGTTTCATCGGACGAGGGACTCTGGTATCCCAGTGAATGGTAGTTTTTGGCTTCTGTCTCTGTTTCAAAGAGGAATGACAACGAGGTAGCACCGTTGGCGCGACCTCGTTGCACACGCTTCACGAGTCGAAATGCATGAACAGGAAGAACGGAACGTTACATGCATACATCTATGGTACGAACAGGGTCATAGCTCAAAATTGGTCAAGTCAAAGAGCAAGGAGACCGCAAGGGTCTCCCCTACACGTAGGAGACCCGTGCATATGTAGGGGAGGTCCTTGCGGTCTCCCTGTTTCCCCTAAAGGATGGAGACTCTTATTTTTAGTTTTTCATATAGGGAAGAAAGGCAGGGTTGGAACATGATGGCGAGAGATACTCCAGACAGAAGTCAAGACGTTCCTCAGGAGACGGACGTACTCATTGTCGGGGGTGGTCCCGTCGGACTCAGTACAGCAGTCGAGTTGGGGCGACGCGGTGTGCAGTGCCTGATCGTCGAGCCGAGGCTGGTTGTCTCGCGGCTCAGGCCGCGTGCCAAGACGACCAATGTTCGGACAATGGAACATTTTCGCCGATGGGGACTGGCCGAGTGCATTCGCGAGGTGGCACCGCTCAAGGTGGACTGGTCGCAAGACATCGTCTTCTGCACGACGCTGCTCGGTCACGAGGTGATGCGCTTCACCAATTGCTTAGGGCTTTCACCGCAACGAACCGATATGTTCGCGGAGTCGGGGCAGCAGATAGCCCAGCCACTGGTCGAGGAGGTGCTGCGGGAGGCAGTCACCGACCTGAAGTCGTGCCAACTCTGCCTGGGCTGGTCGCTGCATACTCTTCAGCAGCACGATGACAGCGTACTGACGACAATCGTCAACGAGCGGGGCGAGCAGTGGCAGGTTAAGGCGTCCTACGTCCTGGGCTGCGACGGAACCCGCAGCGTCGTTCGGGCAGCAATCGGTGCCCACTACGTGGGAACCTCGGACCAACGTCCGAACTTCGGCCTCGTCTTTCGGGCACCTGGACTGGCGGAGCGGCAGCCCCATGGCCCGGCAGTTCAGTACTGGGTACTCAACCCGTCTAGTCCTGGGGTACTGGGTCGTATGGACCTGGAGGATCTATGGTGGGCCATCGCCAATGGTGTGCCTGCCGAGATCGGTCAGGCCGACCCACACGCCCTGATTCATGGCCTCGTCGGTAATCAGATCGACACCGAGGTACTCGGAACGGATCCCTGGACGGCACGGATGTTGCTGGTGGACCGATACCGGAATGGTCGGGTCTTCCTGGCTGGCGATGCCGCGCATCTGAACCCGCCATGGGGTGGGCACGGCTTTAACACCGGAATCGGCGATGCCGTGAATATCGGCTGGAAGCTAGCGGCGGTAATTGACGGCTGGGGCGGAGATGGCCTGCTCGAAAGCTATGAGGCTGAGCGGCGACCGATAGCCGAGCGAACCATCCGGGAGGCCACAGCGAATATGAGTGTGCTGGCCCCTGAACTCGGCAATTCAGAGATGGAAGCCTCAGACCTCGTCGGTGAGCAAGCGCGGCGTGCGGCTGCTCAGGTAATCCAAGCCGCCAAAGACAGCGAGTTTCACAGCCTGGGTATCGTCCTGGGCTACCAATACGATGCCTCACCGGTGATCGTTGACGACGGCACTTCTCCTCTTCCCGAGGGCCAGGACTATGAGCCGACAGCCCGACCAGGAGCGCGACTGCCGCACCTGTGGCTGCCAGATGGAGCGTCACTCTATGATCGGCTGGGGAACGGGTTGTCGCTCCTTAGGCTCCGCGACGACGTCGATGTGGCCCCATTCATAGAGTCCGCTGCAGCCCGTGGGGTACCACTGACCGTGATCGAGTTGCGCGGCCAGACACTTGAGGAACTCTACGGTGCCTCGCTTCTCCTTGTGCGACCCGACCAGCATGTAGCCTGGCGCGGTGCGTCCGTGGATAGGACGACGGCGGGGGCAGTCATCGACCAGGTACGTGGGATATGAGGCTCACAGACGACGACGGCGGCGGCTACACCATTGAAAGCTAGAACGACTCCTCTACAGCTTTTCATGCGCTAGCAGTTGTGCGAGTACATGGATTGCAAGGGAAAAAGTACATACCGCGCCGCCCTTTCTTTTGTTGTCTCAACCAATAGTCAAGTATACGTTTCGTGCAACGGCAAGCTAGAGAGAGCTAAAAGGTAATGCTTCGTGTCTATGCTACTCTTCGCGCCGCTGATAAAACTTATCGTTTAAGTCGTCGGGCAGCATATCGGCAAGGCTTGCACTGATATCGTCGCCCTTCTTTCGAGCCGCTAATGTGCCCGTGGAAGAGCGCACACCAGGCAGATTCTCCTTAAATGCTGTTATTCTTGGGAGACGCTGGGTGACATCTGATGGATCGGGCAGATCGTGGGCGAGGCGATAAAACATATCTTGACGCTCATACAGCCATTGTAGCAGGTCTAATGTTGCCTGTGCATTCAATGTCGCTGCTTGCTCGCCAAACTTGAATACGAGTGAGTGTTCCTTATCTATTGGGTTTGCAGCAATAGACATGACGAGTGTCTCATCTTCAACGTTAAACAGGTCTGGTGTCTTCTCTGACATAGTGTGTTCCCCCTTACTCACTTATTATCTTGTTATGGTTCCAGTGAGCAATGTACAAGTGAGTAGCTTTCTTGACAGCGTACTGCTCTCAATTCGTTACGAAAGGGGCTAACAGCCCTTACACTATCAACGTACATGGCATCGCTTTAGGAACATATAGAGCGAATTCTATGATCCGCTGAACAGAATTTCTGCAAAAGAAAACGATGAAATTTGCGATTTTTTCTGTTTAGCGGAGTCTATTTCGCCAGGTGACGACGTTCTAACGCAATGCATTGCTCATGACAAACATAAGGTTTGCAGGACGCTCGGCCATACGCCGCATCAGGTAAGGGTACCATTGCGAGCCATAGGGAACGTAGACGCGCATATCATAGCCCTGTTGTACCAGTTTTTCTTGCAAGTCACGCCGAATCCCGTAGAGCATCTGGAACTCGAAGGCCGTTTTGCTAATACCGTGATCGCGTACAAATGTGGTTGCGGCGTCGAGAATATTCTGATCGTGTGAGGCTATCGCCGGATAGTTGCCACGAGCAAGGAGCATGAGCATGAGTTCGATATAGTTCTTATCAACCTCATCCTTCTGCTGAAAAGCAATCGTAGCAGATTCCTTGTACGCACCCTTGACGAGACGCACCCGTACTCCTTTCGCGATAAGCTGCTCAATATCGTTTTTGCTGCGATGGAGATAGGATTGAATGACGGTCCCGACCTGCTCGAACTGTTCGCGCATAAGGAGCGTCATAGCAACGGTGCGCTCGGTATAGTCGGCACCTTCCATGTCGATACACACAAATGTTCCTTGTTGCTGAGCATGTTCGAGGATGGCACGTACATTCTGCTCGCACAGGTCTTGTGAGATGTCGAGTCCTAGCGCGGTGAGTTTAATGGAGATATTTGCGTCTATGCCCGTTTCTTTGATATGATCAAGGGCTGCAATATAGTTACGGGCGGCTACCTGAGCCTCTTTATCGTCGGAAACGTTCTCACCAAGCAGGTCGAGGGCGACACGAATGCCACGCTGGTTCAATTTTTTTGACGCCTGTGCTGCTTCGCCGAGGGCTTCACCCGCAACAAAACGGCGTGAGACGCCGCGTGTGGCCTTATTGTGTACGACAAAATTTCGTAGGTTTTCGTTCTGTGCGAGATACAGCAGTGTATCTTTAAGTACCATTGTGTAGGTTCCTCCTAATGACGTAACAGCACTGTTCATGCTGATAGATGGCTGCGCTGCTATCTATCAGCGTCAAGTTCTGTAAACGGTTGTAAGATGTCATAATCTATGCTTGTGTTTGAGGCTTACAGACTATTTACTCCTTAGAGTATATCACTCATTTTGTAGTGATGGTAGGCTAGAGGCTGTGTAGTTCCAACAATACTCCACTTGGCTCTACAGGGCGTTTCATTCGTCTTAGATAGTTTCTAAGTCAGAAGGCTTTAGTCGTACTGATCAGGTATGCTAAGGAGAGAGAGTGGCTCTTTTCGTGAAGAGAGGTAAAGCGAAATGCTCGAACTAGAACCTTTCCAGAAATTCAAAACATTCATCTCTCAAGTAGTGCGCGAGTATGTGTGCGGCATGCCCTTCCTGGGTGTTGTATTGCTCACGGCAGTCGTTGCTACGGAGGTTGCATGTTTAGTTTGCGGTTTCCTCGTCACCCTTTTGCTGCTGGGAACCTATAGCATTCTGCCAGGGATAGCTTGTCTTGCTATTGGCGGCTTTTGCCTCTACCGGGCGTTGATTCGTTTGCGGAGAAGACAACTCGCACTGGGAACGATCACAGATATCAGATACGGCAACCCAAAAAGGCACGGGATCACGTTTCTCACGAAAGCAAAACAGCGTGTCACCGCAGAGACAACCTGGGGAGCAGAGATGGGAGCCAAGCTGCTTCTGCTCTATGATCCAGAGAAACCCGAAGCAAAGGTGAAAAAATTTGCTTTTGCCTCGATATGGTGCTCAACCATCATCTGGAGTTGGGTAGGGTGGGTATACGTCTATAGTGGAATCAATTACAAAAGTTTGTTGACTGCATCTTCCGCCGACTTTGTTTCAGCCGTTGTATTTCTCTTTCTGATGTGGATAGCTCCACTCTTTCTTGTCCTGATCATTGGGACAATCCTCTTTCATTTCTATCGGAACTATAGAGTTCAGGTAACTGAAATTATCTCTAGCGTCTAGAGACAAAGCATGGGTAGACTCTGAAGATCAATCCATGCTCTGATACGTTGTCTCCTTGTTTAATTTGCTACGGCAAATATTTCTTCTTCCAAGCTCGCCGCCGTTCAACCTCTCTCTCAATAGGAACAGGATCATATCCATATTCGATTCTAAATTTTTCAGGTTCAAGTATCACTGTCGCCGTACTCCATGCATCATTTGTAGTCTCTCTACATTCCTGTCGTAGTTGCCTAAATGCCTCGAAGAGACGGTCCGAAATATCTATGAAGCGTGGTTCTATAGAGGTGTCTAGGCCGCTGTAGAAGCAGGCCACCGAACAACTGTAGTCATCATGTTCAACCTGTACCCATGCTCTCTGCCAATCAGCAGGGAGCGCATGGGCAATCTCGTTGCCAATGTGTTGATAGGACTCAGCAATCTGTTCTAAGGACATTTTTGTATGCTCTCCCCTCTGATGAAAATGTGCCTCTATCTGCTAAGTGACTTAGTCATCAATGGTGCTAGTTACTAACTACGGCTATTATAATCTAATAGCTCTTCAAACGTTGGTCTTCCACACGATGTGCATTGCAGGAGACGCCACTTTACTAGCTTTGCTTCATTTGAACGCTCATCAACCTTAGTTATAAGAGAGTATCGTCTGGCAGAAACTCCAAATCATGCATTGTCCATTGTAGCGTATTCATGGTTCCTCTCAGCCTCTTTCATTGCAAACAAGCGTTGAGCATATTGTAGCATATCAAGAGGTACCTAAAAAGCATAATCATTACCATCGCAGCGACCTGCGTAGTATCCAATCGAACAGGGCGGTTGGTAGGAGACGCTGCAAGATAACCTCGATAGTGGCACTGGTTTTTGCAGTGTTGTTATTGTTCATGTTGCGGTCCAATACGACTCCATAGGCCCAGGCGAATCAGTTCTGTACGGGCCTCGAAGCCAAACATATGTGGGTCCATCGTTCGCCCATGACGAATGACCAACCCACGTAACATCTCTATTTGCTCCGACTTCGTGGCGGTATCGCGCTCGAAGGGAATGTGTAGCGCAAGTTGTTCCACCGCCTGTCGGTTGTACCATTGCTCTGATGACTCTGACATGATGCTGAAAATAGACTCTTTCTTCATTAGCAAAGACGTATGATAGTGAAATGGTAGCACGTCTCTGTGTGGCATGCAAGAGAGCAGGTGGCATCCAAGCTATTCAAAAGGCGATAGAAGATGTAGTGGGGACAAACAAGCGACCATGTTTTCTCTCCGTTGATGCCGTTCCTCAATCCTTACTAACAGGGTTCATTGCTCACAGGGCGTCATGAATAAAGGCCCCTACACGGTTCAACACTATACATGTTCCAGGAATTGACGAATTGTAGGGGCCATTATTCATAACGCCCACGTCGATACGACCAAACAATCTTCCTACATTGGACGAAGAAACATAGTGATACACGTTTGTTTATATAGACGGAGGTGGGGTAGTATAGCCCTTTTGCACTATGTAAAGACGCATAACTTGATTCCTTGCTGTGTCGATGTTAGTGTTAAGGAAGTATAAATGAAATGTATACGAAATGAGCGGTTCATAAAAAGCCGTAGTTTATGAGGGCTGGAAATATGATTTGTGCATATTGTAAATTGACGCGTGCTGACAATCCGGCACCCTGTGCCAACTGTGGGGCACCTTCTCCGATACAAGCGATGCCGCAAAACGCGAACTGGAGTGCTGGCCCACAACGAGACGTTTCTTCTCAACAGCAAAGTGGGTATGGCATGATGTCCAGTTCCTGGCAACAACAGGCACAGTCTACGCCACAATGGTCACAGACGCCACAGGTGCAACAGGAAAATTCACGACTACCTGTGCCCTACCAAGGCGGCATGGGTCTTCAGCAGATGCCACAGGCCAATACAATGCAGGTCATACCTGCCCCCGTACAAGATATCAACATCGCAGCACCAGAGCAGGAAGAGGGTCTTGTATATGTACCACCCATGTATACCAAACCACGCCCCATCATTCCACGTTATCGTATCATCAGTGGTTTGCTCAGTTTTGTGATTGTGACATTAATGCTCTGTGGCGGTGCAGGATATTACGCGAAGGCAAGCGGCAAACTCGATCTGGTCAGTCGTGTTATAACAGGCAACAATCCTGCACCCCCAAATATTGCACCGGGGGGTGCTACGTTGCCAGACCCATCGGACCAGGTTATCAAGGGTCCTGCATATGATACCATTCCGTCAGCAACTACAACATCACACTTGATCAATTCGACGATTGCAGCGCAGACAGATAGAGTGTTCAAACCTAACCAGACATTTTACCTTACCTATAGCGTCTATCCGCAAAAGGCTGGCAAAGTCACCATCAAGTGGTATATGAACAATCTTCCATATCGTATTATTACATCAAATGACAATCTTACCGCTGGACAAGGGGTCACAGCCATGGCACCAATGGTCTATGCATCACAAGCCGAGGGCAAGGTCGAGATCGATTGGGAGAATCAGGCCGCGCAAACGCTCTTTTTCGTCGTAAGAAATTAGCATACACAAACAAAAATAGGTGTTGCACTAGCGCAACACCTATTTTTGTTTGTGTATTATTTACATTGTGTCTCGACGCTAACATCGCCAAATACCTGCACCTGACAGGCGAGGCGCATATTGGGCTTCTTTTTGAGGTCGCCACGCAACCAGAACTTCTCCATGAAAGAGAGGGGATTCGTGTTAACAGAAGGCGAAACAACTATACGGTCGCTACCACATAGACCGTTACCGTGACAATTGCCGACCTTATAGATGCCACAGTAGAGGGATACGTCGTTCTCTAACGCAGGATAGCGTACCGTATCGCCCTCGTCTACCTTCACCGATTTATTCTCACGCACAAATGTTATCGTTGGCACAATAATTACCTCCACAAAGTATTTGGAATAGAATAATTCTTGCTATTATCGCTTGTCAGAATATAGCACAGAAGCCAAACAGCGTCAATGAATGTCACGGATAGAACGAAACGTATATCATCTGCGGCGTAACCGTTGTGTTGGCATCACTACTACTGATTTGAATTGAAGCACCATAGTAGGTTCCCTTTTGTAAACCTATGCTACTACATGTCACAGTAACCGACGTACTTGCGCCAGGGGCAAGTATGCCACTGGTTGCGCTCATAGCAAGCCATGTGCCACCAGTAGGCTCGTCTACGTGAATAAAGGAGACCCAGTTCAAAGGCGCAGAGCCAGTATTAGTGATGGTTACCACTTGCGTATTTGTACTCGGACCACTGGTATCCAAACTGAAGTTCGCGGGCGATGCTGAAATCGCGGCCTGACTCTGAATTACGAGCGTGACAGGTACCTTCTGACTCGCCGTCGTTGTCCCTACATCACTGTCCGCGAAGGTAATGGTCGTTGCCAGCGTCTCCGCCTTATAGGTAGAAACGCTGGGGTTGGCCTCGATATCGACGTGTGTTTGCGGCATCAAGCTCCCACTATACAGCGTGAGTGGCGCGAACGTGGCACCATCGCCGCTCTCACTTGCCGTCCAATTCAAAAGCGCATTGCCTGTATTGGTAATGGTCAGGAATTGCCCAATGGGGTCTGTTCCCTGCGTTGTTTGGAAGGTAAGGGTAGTCGCCTGCACCGAGATAACGGGGGCGGGTGGCGTCGTTACAGTCAGCGACACAGGAATCGGTGTCGTCTGGCTACCTCCTGTAAAGATGAGCGTTGCTGAATAAGAACCTGCATTAAGAATGGCACTATTGACATTGACCGTAACCGTTGCTGATGCGCCTACAGCCGCAGTACCACTTGCTGATGTAACACTTAGCCAGTTTCCTTGACTGCCGGGGGTAATACCGACACTCCAATCTCGCGCTTCTCCGCCGCTATTTTGTACCGTCAGTGTCTTACTTGTTGTAGCCTGTCCTGTGAGAGCGGTAAAGGAGAGGGCGAGCGGCGATACGAGAATATTGCCGGGAGCAACCACTGTCAGCGACACGGTGATAATGGCACTGGCACCTCCTGTGAGCGTGATGGTACCCTGATATGTACCAACGGCAAGTTGTTGCGTCTGCACACCCACAACCAATTGCTGGCTCTGTTTTGCTCCTATACGTCCACTCGCTGCACCAACGAGATACAGCCAGTTCGTATTGTTGCTGGTGGTCGCTGCAGCCTGCCAGTCCAATGCATCGCCACCACTATTCTGCAACGTCACATTCTGATTGGGCACCGTCTGCGTGGCGGTGGTAGAAAACGTCAACTCGGACGTTGAAACATTGAGCGCGGCGGGAGCCGAATCAACCTTCATCATTACAGTCAGTTTGGCGGTGATGTTGCTGCTCTTCTGTGTAAAGATAATATGTCCCGTATAGGTTTGTGGCGTAAGTTTACTACGGTTCGCGGTAATCGTGATCGGCGAACTACCAGAGAAGACATAGGAGTTGCTGATAGGCGATGCGGTCAGCCATGTGGCATCACTGCTCGACTGCCATGCAAGTTCACCACCGCCAGCATTTTTCAACGTAATTTGCTTACTAGATGTTGTTCCAGCTCGATCACTGCCCATATCAATATGTGTGATAGGCAATTGGAGTTGTGGCGGTGCCGTCGATGGCGGCAGCACTGTAATGGTGGCCGAAGCACTGGATTGTTGCGCTTCATCAGTAACATGAATAACATGTTGACGAGGACTCCAATCGGCAGGCACAATCATATCGACCGCGAAGGTGCCATGATGATTGGTCATAGCCTCAAGTTGTTGTTTCATGCTGTCATAGATAGGAGCGTTGGAGTCGTCGTGCGTGAATTTTATCTGTGTTGCCGGTGCCAGCCCCTTCCCACTCAATGCTACTGTATCGCCGACACGCAGGGTATCGGGGCTGGCACTCATACTCAATGAAGACGATGAGTTGGCCTTACTCACCGTCAAGGCATAGACAAGAATACCGCTCGCCAGCAGAAATAAGATGCATGAGAGCATGAGCAAGATAGGGATAAGGCGTCCGCGCCGTGCTAGCTTTCTTCGTTGCAACGCTGGTTGATGAAGAGCTAATAGCGTACCCTCAGTCTCCGTGGGCCGTTTCTCGCGCTGCGTCTGGCGGTCTGATGGGAGTATCGGTTGAACCGCTTGCATATATGGTGTGAGCGGCGGATCGATGCGACGTATAGCCGCCTCTGTCTGCGGTTTTTCTTGACGAACGGTTATCACAGTGGGGATATCCGCTTCGTCGTTATCATCGAAGAAAGAGTTGTGCGGTGCCAAATCCCCCTGCAATGACTCAGCAAAAGAGTGTATCTCTTCTGGCTCATAAACAGGTGATCGTTGTATAGCAATCATATTCGATTGATAGGGCTGATCTTCGGGATGCAGGCCAGAGTAGTGACCAGCACGATGCGGCGATGCTGGTGGCAGAGATGGACGTGGCAACGATTTCGTTTGTCGCTTGCGTTTCGTCTCTGGAAATGTATAGCCACAGCGACTACATGTCTGTGTTTCAGCGCGTAATAATTTGTGGCATTGGGCGCAGCGTTTCGTCTCCATTACGCATTGTTCGAGGCGAGCATATGCAGCGAGTAGTTCATACAGCTATGCCACCCCATCCTCCTTGGCCGCCTTGTTCATGTAGTAGATGAGTTGTATTTTTGTGACGACGATAGTATCGTTCTCTGTATATAAACGTAGCGGCAGTACATTTGTCAAATATGTATCACCGTGTATAAGTATGTCTAAATATGTATTCATATAGAGCCATGCTATTGTACCACATGTATTCATGAGAGGAAATATGTCGCGGTGCGTGAGCACTGCGACATATTTCCTCTGGATTGCTTACGCTGGAATCATCTCGTTAGGGTTGAGAATAAACTTCTTAGCAACGCCCTTGTCAAAGTCCTGATAGCCTTGAGGAGCATCATCCAGGGTAATGACGGTAGCGTTGACGGCTTTCGCAATCTGCACCTTATCGTTCAGAATTGCCATCATCAATTGGCGATGGTAGCGCATCACTGGACACTGCCCTGTAGAAAACGTGAGCGACTTTGCCCAGCCAAGGCCAATACGCATACCTAGCTGACCGACTTTAGCGTTTTCGTCGATGCCACCTGGGTCACCCGTGACATAGAGACCAGGAATACCAACTTTACCCGCAACCTGTGTGATGGTCATTACATCGTTCAACACGGTTGCCGGAGCCTCTGCTGCGCCATGACCATGACCCTTCGCCTCGAAGCCAACACAGTCTATAGCGGCATCGACAAGAGGCACGTTGAGAACCTGCGCGATTTTGTCGGCCAGATCACCACTTGTAGAGAGATCGACGGTCTCACAGCCAAAGCTTCTTGCCTGTACTAAACGCTCCTTGTTCATATCACCAACAATTACAACGGCGGCTCCAAGCAGTTGCGCCGAAGCTGCACACGCGAGACCTACAGGTCCGGCCCCTGCAACATAGACAGTTGAGCCAGTTGTCACACCAGCAGTGAACGCGCCATGATAGCCCGTTGGAAAGATATCCGAGAGCATTGTCAGGTCTCTAATCTTCGCCATTGCCTGATCGCGGTCGGGGAATTTCAACAGGTTCCAATCAGCATACGGCACCATCACATACTCGGCCTGTCCACCTACCCAGCCACCCATATCAACGTAGCCATATGCGGCACCCGGTCGTGCAGGATTAACGTTGAGGCATACACCAGTATTGCCAGTTTTGCACATCTGGCAACGACCACACGCGATGTTGAACGGGACAGAGACAAGATCGCCAACCTTGAGGAACTGCACATCGCTACCAATCTCGACGATCTCACCTGTGATTTCATGGCCTAGTGTCTGACCCTTTGGAGCAGTAGTACGTCCGCGTACCATGTGCTGATCGCTACCACAAATGTTTGTTGCTACAGTTTTGAGGATAACGCCATGTTCCGCTTTACGAACGTTTCCAGGTACCCCAGCTGGAATTTCAAGCTTGGGATAGTCAATACTTTGCACGGCGACTTTGCCTGGTTCTACATAGACAACACATCTGTTACTTGCCATGTCGTTTTACTCCTTTTCTACGGTGAAAATAGACGTACCTATCTATCCACTATCAGGTATAGCATGTAAAAATGAGTATGTCAATGCAAAAGAATAGCGTAATAGCGTGAAAGTCTTCGTAAAATGCGACTGTGTGCGGTATAATAGGACTAGCCCTGTCATACCGCACACAGTTCGCATTTTACGAATTGCTTGGTCTCAATAGACCTACCCTTGTCGTGTACTACTGTCTATCAGTAATATTCTCTTCGTCTTCTTCAGAAATGTTGTAGGGCGGAACCTCAACGGGGACACGATAGCCACCACCATAGGTCGTGTTTGGCGGTTGTGGTTCCCCCGATTGCGTCGGCGTCAAAAGATCATTGGAGATGGCCTTGACCAGTCGCTCAATACGATCCCAACGCGCCGGATAGCGGTCGGCGTAGAACTTCTCGCGTCCCTCAGCGTCATAGGCACAGAAGACATATTCTTGATTGCCATAGCGATAGTTGACACGAGTATAGGGGATGCGAACCAGCTCGACTACCTGCAACGTTGCGCGTGAAGATGACTGCGTGCTATCGTTGGGTGAAAGTGGCTTCGTTGTGCTGCGTTGCTTCTCCTGCCGCTCCGCCTGAACAAGCGCGATAGCAGTATTCCATACATCCATCGGGACATCATTTGGCGCGACATCGGGCAGAAATGTATCATCTACTTCTGCATTATAGACTAACTCGCCACCAGCGTTGAGCAGTTGCTGTTGTGGAATAACGCTCTCACCAACGATACGTGTCTGGACGTTAAGGTCGAAACGACGTGCAATCTCGCGATGTCGCACAACTTTACCAGTACCACCACAATTAGCACAGAGCGACATCTTGGTACCTTCACAGATTGCACATACACGCTTGCCGTTGCCACAGGTACAATCAACCTCGCCATTGATACAATCTGGACATGGCACTGTTGGTCCTTTACTGGCCGGGTCTGCATCGACGGGATTAGGAATGGGTACACCCTGTTGACGAATGGTCTCGAACACATCCGAAACACGCTCGCCAACTGAACTGGCGACATTCTCGGCCTGTTTGCGAAAGAATGGTTTCTTCTCGCCAATGGTCCAGTCGGCGATATAGCCACGTCCGCGACAGGTGCTACACTTCTTTTTCGTGCGCCCCTTACACTCGGGGCACACAATCCAACCGCGTCCATTACAGGAGGCACAGAGAGTACGACCTGTGCCATTGCAGGTCATACATGCAGCGATCTCGTCCATTCCCTCAAGCTTGGTACGGCTCGTAGGAGCTTTGAGGCTGGTGACTTCCGGTAGCTCATAGTCCCAGACGGGCAAAATCGGTTGAGCCTTGTTGCTGGCAGAGAGACCCGTGTATGGCTCGGTGATAGACTCCATCGCGCGTGTCTCCCAGCGCGTTTGTACCGTGACTTCCCACACTTCGTCATTGTGCCAGGAGACGATATCCATATAGTTGCCGAGGTCTTTGGCGACGCGCCAATTCTCGTTGCTCCACAGATTGGCAAGTTGGCGAATACGCTGCTCGTCGAGGCTCGTTGCCTGACGGGGTGTTGGCTGTGTCTGTGCCCCCTGCCAGTAGTTGCCAGCCTTATCGACAACGCGCTTGATACGCTGTTGCGCCTCGTTCGCGCTCTGCGAAAACACCTTTTTGACCTCTTCCAAACGCTTATCTATCTCTTCTCTGTTCGGTTGCCCCTGCTTGAATAGCGGGTCCTGCGGCTCCCAATTGTCGCTCATGATGAATGCGCCTCCCTGATATATAAAGCATATGCGTAAATTTTTGTTGTTACTCTGTATACGAGAAATGGGGAGGTGGGTTGTACTCTATCATCAGAGGATATACCAACCGTACAGGCATTAACGGACATGTAGGGGCTTTTATTCATAACGCCCTCGCCACCATCGACCACGTTTCCTATCATTGAACGCGCTCCTCAATCCCTGTCAACATGGTGTATCGCTCACAGGACGTTATGAATAAAGGCCCCTACAGCCGTTTTCGCACAAATTATCACGGTATAAATTGGTTTGTATACATTGCGTCGAGGTTCAAACTCTTGACTGTTTTACCTGCTGCATCCTGTACACCACCTGTAGCGAGAATAAATTCGGGATAGCCATGCCATGCCGATGCATCTTGCATGCCCCATTTGCGCCCGGTGTCGGCGTAGCGTGGGCTAAGAAATTGTTGGCTCGCGACAACCAGACCTGTATCGGGAAAGGTGCCTTTGGGTGCGACATCTATCAGGTCCTGTGCCGACTCTTGTACGTGGGTACGGGCGTATTCGTAGCCCTTCACAGTGGCCGCCATGAAGCGGCGCAACAGGTCTGGCTTCTGCTTCATTTCGGTCGGGCTGGTGATAATGTTCGGCGTGTAGTAGTCGGCGACACCGTAGTCTGTGATGGGGAAGATGTTGAGTTGTGTACCCTGACGTTGGGCTTGAATGACCTCCCAGCCCTCGAAGACCCAGGCGAAATCGACACGCTTTGACTGTAGAGCCTGCATCGCATCTACATTCAGCGTCACATTCTTAAACGTGCCCTTGCCCCCATCATGCTTGATAATCTCGCCCACAACAGCATTTTCGTAGGGTGCGCCAAAGCCGCCGTAGATTTTGCCATCAAGTTGACCGGCACGCGTGATGCCCGAACTTTTCAACGTCACTAGAGCCGAGGTGTTGTGCTGCATAATTGCCGCGATAGAGACAACGGGCTGATTGGCGGCGGCGTCCGCGACAATGCTCTCAGTCGAACTGATACCGACATCGGCCTTGCCACTGCTCACCAGGACATCAGGCGTTACGTTACTGGAGGGGAGTAGTTGCAAGTCAATTCCCTGATCTTTATACCAGCCGTTCTTCAAGGCAACATAGATACCTGTATGATTGGTATTCGGGGTCCAGTCAAGGGCTAGCTGCATTGTAGTAAGCTTTTGCGGACCTTGCGCGGTAGAGGTGTCGCTGCTTCGTTGCTGTACAATAAATGCACCAATAACGGCAAGAATGAGAAGTATAGGCAGGCCAATACTCAAACCTAGACGAGTACGAGAATTCATGAATATGTTCCTTTCTATTTACTGTTTCACAGTTGCGCCGTGATACCACGGTAAAGCGATATGTTCGATCAACGATACAAAGCCGAATAACACGAGACTCAATACCGTCGTTACGACAATAGCGGCGAAAACCAGAATCACGGAGTGCGAATTGAACGAGGTCTGCATAAAGATTCCGAGACCTTTATACGCCCCTACGTACTCTCCGAAGATTGCGCCCGTTACACTATAAGTGGCGGCGATACGCAGGCCAGAGAAAAACGAGGGCATGGCTCCTGGCAAGCGCACCAACCAGAGGATTTGCCAGTGTGATGCCTTCATACTTTTCATTAGCCGCAATACGTCGGGGTCGGCACCTAGCAAACCATCGGCACAGGCAACTGCTATAGGAAAGAAGCAGTAAAGTGTGACAACAATAAGTTTTGGGCCAATATCGAAGCCAAACCAGATGAGGAGCAAAGGTGCAAGGGCAATCATAGGAATGGTCTGCGACGTGACGAGCAGAGGATAGACCGCACGACGCACCGCTGGAGATACATCCAACAACACAGCGATCAGCACACCGGACAACGTTGCCAGTGCAAGCCCCAGCACCGTTTCCAGAAGCGTCTGCATGGTATGTACAGAGATGACATCCCAGTTATCCACCAATGCCTGTCCAATCGCGGTCGGTGCTGGCAATAGCTCCGTACTCACCTGTCCAGCACGTACAAGAAGTTCCCAGAGCGCAAGCAAGGCAAAGGCCAGCACAAAGGCTGGGCCGTAGCCTGCCATACCGCGTAGTCCGGCCTTTTTCATGAACACAACAGGTTGAGGTCGGGAATACATCATAGTTGTTGCTCCTGCAAAAGTTGCGAAAGCAGCTCTTGTTCTAGTCGTATTGCGGATTCGAGGGCGAGATGTTCCTGGCGACGTGGACGAGGTAGCTCAACCTCGACAACGCGCAGGACGCGAGCAGGACGCGCACTCAAGACGTAGATACGGTCAGATAACAGAAGGGCCTCGCGTACATCGTGTGTTACAAAGAGGATGCTGGCATGCAGTGCTTGCCACAGGTCGAGTAGCCACATCTGCAAGGAAAGGCGTGTCAGGGCGTCGAGGGCACCAAACGGCTCATCCAGCAAGAGAAATGAGGAATTGAAGAGGACGGTACGTAATAAAGCGACCCGTTGTCGCATACCACCCGAAAGTGTTGCCGGATAGTTCTGTGCGAAATCAGCTAAACCAAAGCGTTTGAGTAGTTCAAGGGCGTCTTGCTGTGCCTTTTTGTGTGGCACACGTCGCACGTCCAGACCCAGCATCACGTTCTCTTCAACAGTACGCCAGGGTAAAAGCAAGGGTTGTTGTGGCATATAGCCTGCTAAGCCTGTACGTTTGCTACTCGCGTTGCCATCAATAGCAATGGTGCCACTTGTCGGCTCATCAACGCCTGCAACGATATTGAAGAGCGTACTTTTACCACAGCCACTTGGTCCAATGAGCGTTACAAACTCGCCATCAGCAACCATCAAGTCAATAGGGGCAAGTGCCTCCACCTGTTTGCGTCCGTCACGATACGTTTTTGTGACGCCCTGTACAGATAATTTAAGTGTGTCCATTCTGCCATACCTCACGCGGTATGCCTTAAAGCATACAAAAGGCCGCAACCCCGATGTGTAGAGAGGTTGCGGCCTTAGAATCTTCGCGAGATACTGCTGGTAGACCGTGACCGCTTCCCTACGCCAGTATTACCCGGATCAGGTTCATAGGGACCGTAGCACGTCCAATACGCGCTAGCATCTCAGCCAGAACAGCGCCCCTAGCGGAAAAGAATATTTATTTGTTCAAAGAAAGTGTTTCTTGTGTTATACATAGTATACGGGATAGGTGAGGGGAAAAGCAAATAACTTTTCAAAAGTTCAGGCCACACGACAGGGGCAAGCCCTGTCATGCGATACTTTCGCTATCATATAATAGACTTCATCAAGGAATTACTATGTAGGTAATATCGTAAATTTACATGGATAAGAGGTAATTTTGATAAAATTTATTCTGTGAATACTCTGAAATTTCATTCATCACACAATTATTTTCTCTTGTCATCAAGAAAATAAGTTCCAAAAGATGGAGTCTACTTCATGGTTGAAGATATAAAAATGGATACTCGGCTTGCCAGACGTTTAGCCAACAAAAAGAAAAAACTCGACACCTACCGCCCTTTATCACCAGACATAGTACGCCGCTTGCATGGCGACTTTCGCGTATTGTTCACATATAACAGCAATGCTATCGAGGGGAATACCTTGACACTAGCGGAGACGCAGATGGTGCTTGAGTATGGCGTAACCGTCGAAGGACATCCTCTACGCGAATATCTCGAAACAACTAACCATGCTGAGGCATTCGACTTTCTGAACACACTTGTTTCTAACCAGATATCGCTTGTGACAGTATTGAAAATACACGGTCTGGTCATGCGAAACTCTTTGGAATTGTCCGTTCACTAAGCCAAAGTATGATTCAGGCTTCCAGAAGAAATATTCGTGAACTACATCCAGAGGTCAGTGAAGAAGAGCTAGCATTTATCTTCGTTGAGCTTTACTATGGTAAAGAGCTAGCCCAACGTATGCAGAATCACTACCTTCTCCAAAAAGCACTGGTAGATGCTGGACTCGCAGAGTAAAGCGAGACAAACAAGGGAGGAGACCGCGAAGGTCTCCTCCCTTGTTTAGCTCTTCTCCTACCGGCCTAGCAAGAACGCGAGCAGGCTGCTCGCGGCAGGGTTGGCGGCGTTGATAACGAACTGCGCGGCAACCGTTAGAATGACGAGGGCGGCAGCGGCGAAGGTAATCGAGGTACCGAGACCGAGTGGTGTTCGTAGACGGTCCTGCTTGAGCGGGGCATCGAAGTACATTGACTTGATGATACGCCCATAGTAGACCAGCGACACAATGCTGTTGAGCAGGGCAATGATGACTAACCATTGCAGACCAAGTCCCCAGGCGGTACTGAAGATAATTACCTTACTCCAAAAGCCCGCCAGTGGTGGAATACCTGCCAGCGAAGCCAGACATGCAGCGGTGCCAGCAGCCAGCAGTGGCGAACGTCGTGCCAGACCGCGGAAGTCCTCGATTTTGTCGCCACCTGTCAGGTCGGCAAGAGCGATGATGCCAGAGAAAGCTCCCAGGTTCGTTACGACGTAGATCAGGATAAAGAACAACACAGCGGCGTTCCCATCAGACCTGTTACTGGCAAAACTGGCAACGAAACCGACGAGAATATAGCCCGCCTGCGCGATACTCGAATAGGCCATCATGCGCTTCACATTAGTTTGCACAGCAGCCACGAAGTTGCCGAGCGTCATAGTCAATACTGCGACAATCGAGATAAGCACAACCAGAGATATGAGGTTGACCTGTCCCAGTCCACCGTCGATGAAGACGCGGATCAGTGCGGCAAAGCCAGCCGCCTTTGAGCCAACAGAGAAAAACGCCGTTGCTGGCGTTGGTGCGCCCTCATAGATATCTGGTGCCCACATATGGAATGGAACCGCTGAAATCTTGAAGCCGAAGCCTGCCAGAATCAGCACGCCCGCGACAAGCTCTATCAGGTTGCCCTGTATGGAGACAATCACGTTACCGCTATGAATGCCGCTCTTAATCAATGTAGCGATACCCATCAGATCGGTTGTACCAGTCAAGCCGTAGAGGAGTGCGAACCCGTAAAGCAGGATGGCGGAGGACATGGCACCGAGCAATACGTATTTTACCGCCGCCTCTGCCGACTTCTCGCTTGAACGAATCAAGCCAGCCATCACATAGAGCGGAATACTGGTCAATTCGAGCGAGATATAAATGGTGATAAGCTCGGTCGTGCTTGCCATCAACATCATGCCCACGACAGAGAAGAGCATGAGCGTATAAAACTCGCCATCAGCCTTGACATATTTGCTGACATACTCATACGACGCTAGAATCATTACAACAGCAATCAGTAAGAAGATAATCTTAAAGAATACCGCGTATGAGTCAACCGAGAGCATGTTAAAAAAGGCATGATTGGAATGCGAGAAATCAAGTACGAAAATTTGCGAGATTGTGAGTGCAACTGGCACAATCAGGCCGATGAGCGCAGTTGCCGCCACAAGGACACGCCGTTTTGTAAACAAGTCTACCGCCATCACCACCAGAGCGACCAACGTAAGGGTCAACTCTGGTGAGAGCAAGTAGAGATCAGACAACTTGAGCATAGAAAACTCCCTATAGTAGCGTCTCTACTTTACAGCAACCAGGGCCGCCTTCATAAGCTGGCTCAGGCTAGGTGTAATCACATTAATAAGCGCGGTGGGGTAGATACCTACAAACACAATCACCGCAGCCAGCGCGAAGAGCGGTACCAGTTCACGTGCGCTTGCGTCAGGCAACCAGTCCCATTTCTTGTTGAATGGGCCATAAAAGACACCTTTTAGCATCAACAGGAGATAGCTAGCGGTCAAAATCATGGTGAAGACGGAGATGATTGTCACCACAGTCCAGACCTGGAAGCTGCCCGTAAACACCATGTATTCCGCTACAAAGCCTGCTAATCCAGGCAGACCGAGGGAGGCCAAACCTGCAAAGGTGAACAGTGTCGCAAGCATGGGCATTCGTTTGGCAACACCGCCAAAGACGGCAATTTCGCGCGTATGAGCCTTGTCGTAAATCACACCGACACAGAAGAACAGCAGACCAGTGATGACGCCATGACTGAACATTTGCACCGTCGCACCCGTGAGAGCCGCCATACGGAAGGCCATATCACCCGTACCAGTCGCAGCCGCCACACCTAAGAGAATAATACCCATGTGGCTAACGCTAGAGTATGCAATCAGTCTCTTCATGTCCGTCTGCACCAGACAGATACCTGCACCGTAGATGATGTTGATCACCGCGAGTACCGCCAGCACGCCGGAAAACTGGTGTACACCCTGTGGGAAGAGCAGCAGGCAGAAGCGAATCAAACCGTATGCACCCATTTTGAGCAATATACCCGCCAGGATTACGCTCACCTCAGTTGGTGCATCGGTGTGTGCATCTGGCAACCATGTGTGCAACGGGAACATTGGTATCTTAACCGCGAATGCCGTAAAGACCAACAAAAACGCGATAAGTTGGAAGCTCATCGTCACACCCAACAGAGGTATTTGTGTTCCTCCTACCAATAGATGAGATGAGAGAGTGTCCAACGATGCCGAACTCTGACCGGACTTTACGTAAACAAAAATGAAGCCTGCCAGCATGAAAACGCTGCCAAAGAACGTGTACAGCAGGAACTTCCATGCTGAATAGATACGTCCAGGTACGCCGTGCTTGATGGCCTCATTGCCCCAGATACCAATGAGCAGGAACATCGGTGCAAGTTCCACTTCCCAGAATAGGAAGAACAGGAACAGGTCGAGCGATACGAAAACGCCCATCACACCCGTCTCAAGCAACAATATCAGAGCGAGGTATTCTTTGACGCGCGGCTTCTCCCAACCGCCAACGATGGCAAGCATGGTGATAAGCGCATTCAAAACAACCATCGGCAGACTCAAACCGTCAACACCAACAAAGTAGTTAATGTTGAAGTGAAGTGTACCCGCGTTAAAGTTGATCCACGACACCTTCACAGCATCTGGTAAAAGATGATGAATATTTCCGAACCCTTGACCAGCAGCGAGAGTGCGAAAAAAGATCGCCATCGCGAGAATAAAGACTATTGCAGAAAACGCGAGTGCAACCCAGCGAGCATTTTTTACTGGCGTTGCATAGACTCCTATTGCCCCAATCACGGGCAGCAGGAGAATCCAGGTTATATCACTTGTGAATATATTCATGGTTCTGTTTTTCCTATCTTGCCACGTAATTGACTACTATAAGCACAACAGCCGTAAGAACCGCCACGCCACCAAAGAAGCCGATCATATAAGACTGCACTCTACCTGTCTCGGTATAGCGAATGTCGCGTCCAAGCGTTGTGACGAGCCGTGCCACACCATTGACAATGCCATCGACGACATACGTATCGAAGGCTTGCTCGATATGCGAAAGGCCCAACACACCATACTTAATCAGCAGGCTGTAGAGATCGTCAACATAGTAGCGATTATAGAGAATGCGGTGAATAGTACGCAGTGCCGCGTTATTCTCCACAAAGTTATGCAGACGTTCGGGATTCAAGCGAGCATACATGAAGTATGCTATTCCAAGTCCAGCCAATGCTACCGCAATACCAATATAGGTCAACGGATCGACAAACAGCCCTGCGAAGTCGATTCCCTCTTTTCCACCTACATACTGGAAGAAGCCGAACCAGTAACCCGCGATGATCGCAGGGATAGCCAGTAACATAAGCGGTATCGTCATCGTGCGTGGCGACTCATGTGGATTGCCAACGCCGCGATAGGTACCACCCCAGAGGCCACCATACTTACCATCAGTTCCACCAAAGGCCAGAATGAAAGCGCGTAGCATGTAGAACGCAGTCAGTCCTGCCGTACCAAGAGTGATAACATATAAGGCCCATTGTCCGCGTTGAGCGGTGAGGCCAATGATAGTATCCTTACTGTAGAAACCTGACAGGAATGGAAAACCAGAGATTGCTAGCGTGGCGATCAACCATGTGATGGCCGTTACTGGCATCTTTGGTCCGAGGCCACCCATTAGACGCATATCCTGCACCTCTTTATGTGTGGCATGGTGTAGAGAATGCAGCACACTACCAGCACCCAGGAAGAGCAGTGCTTTGAAGAAAGCGTGTGTGAAGAGGTGGAACATACCAGGACCATTACCGTAGAGATAAGGATCGTTACCGAGACCAGAGATACCGAGGCCGACAAACATATAGCCAAGCTGACTGATCGTCGAGAAGGCCAGCACACGTTTGAAGTCCGATTGTACCAGCGCGATAGTTGCTGCAAAGAGAGCGGTAATGCCACCAACCCATGCCACCGTCAACAGGGCGGCTGGACCAGCAGCGACAAAGAGTGGGAAGACACGCGCCACCATGTAGACACCGGCAGCGACCATCGTCGCCGCGTGAATCAGTGCGCTGACAGGGGTCGGACCTTCCATAGCGGATGGCAACCACACATGCAATGGCACCTGCGCCGACTTACCAATGGCACCACAGAAGACCAGGATCATCGCCGTTGCCAGCAGACCTTGACTCATGACGTGAGGTGCGCGAGCGAAGAGCGTGGGGAAATCGAAGGTGCCTGTGTTAGTAAAGAGAATCATGATACCGATGATAAAACCAACGTCACCCACACGGTTTGCCACAAACGCCTGCACCGCCGCATTTGCAGGCGCAGGACGTTGCTCATCAGGCTTGGCACGTTTGTTAATCCAGAAGCCGATCAGCAGATATGAACTTAAACCGACCAGTTCCCACCCAATAAAGATAACCAGAAAGTTTTCGGCAAAAACAATCACAAGCATTGAAAAGGTAAAAAGTGCAAGGTAGGCATAAAATCGTGCATAGCCCGCCGAGTCTTCCATGTAGCCTTGCGAATAGAAGTGGACCAGCAACGAAACCGTTGTCACCACCACCAGCATTGCAAGGCCAAGTGTGTCTATATGAAAGACGATACTATAGTTAGCAATACCCTTTTGTACTAACCAGTCATATGACCAGACGTAGGCACCTTTACTTTGGAATGCTTTATCAGAGAGAGAAGAAAGCAGTAAAAACCATGAGTAGATAGTGGCAAGGAGCATAATACCGATACCGACATAGCCGCTGACAACGGCTCCCGTCGAGAGTTTCGTGACCTTGGGGTCTTCATCGTCGTCCTCACCATGATCGTCGAGATTCGCGCCATGTTCGCTGGCAGCTCGATCTTCAGCATGCGCGGTAGCATCCTTTGACCCTGCGTCTGCCGCCATACCAGCGATACCAGGAACAGTGGCATAGGCCAATTCCGCTCCAGCATGCACCCCTTCGTGACCTTCATCTTCGTGGGAGCCGTGTTCGTCATGAGTTGTTAGGCGGACCTTATGAGGACGGCTTAACATATCCCAGACGCGAGTTCCAAACACAATGACAACAAAGGCCAGGAGTGGCGCAAATAAAATCAACCCGGAATATTGATACATTGCGTTCACCACTTCATCATGTCAATATCGCTAACATCCACTGTCTCGCGTTTGCGGTAGATCGAGATAACCATAGCCAGCGCAACCGCAGCTTCAGCAGCCGCAACAGTGATAATAAAGATAGCGAAGATTTGTCCTGTCAAGAGGCTCGAATAACTCTTAACATGATTAAAAAAAGAAAAACCGACAAGCGTAATATTGACCGCGTTCAGCATAATCTCAATACCCATAAGTACCGCGATAGCATTACGTTTGGCAATGGCACCATACAGCCCGATGCAGAAAAGGATGGCACCTAGAACAAGAAAATGATTGAGTGTAAGTCCCATAACAATTAGTCCTCTCGCCCAATAACAATCGCGCCGATGATAGCCACAAGTAGTACCAGCGATGCAACCTCAAATGGAAGTACATAGCTGTACGCGCTTGGGCTATATAAGAGTTCCCCGATGCGTACCACATTATTGACATTTCCTGGCAAGGCACTTGCCGTGCCGACGGTATCGACGGCATGTGGACTGCTCATCTCTGCATAAATGATACCGGCACCAATGAGAATACTCACGATGGCCCCTAGCCACCATTGCTTATTCGCGCGATTGGTATTCTGTACGCCTGTGATACGCGTCAACATAATAGCGAACAGAATAAGAATGGTGATCGCGCCAACATAGATAAGAATTTGCACAATGGCGATAAATTCCGCATTGAGCAAGAGATAAATACCGGACGCCATCGCAAACACGACCACCAACGCAAGTGCGCTATGTACGATGTTGCGAAGACTGACCACCGATAGTGCTGCGCCCACCAGAATCACAGCGATGATCCAGAAGACAAGGGTGGCGAAGTCCATAAAAAAGTACCTCCAGGTGACATTAGATCGTAATTTCACATCTCAGAGAGAGTAGAAGAATACTATATCCTTGTTGAATAGTTCCTCTATTGTATTGTATCATCCATAGCATGACCCCGAAGAAAATCGAGTCATGGAGCGAAACATGATATATTCCCACTTGCGATTCTAACAAAACAAATGAGTTGTGACAAGAGTAAAAGGGATGTATTCTATCAGATTATTTACAAATGAACAAGAAGTGAGTATGACAGGGAGCTACCCTGATTTATACCTTTATCTATATCACGTTTTGCAGCAGGCATATGACACATTCGTTCTCTGCAAGTACGCGAAAGTACTTGCCATTACGTATATGAAATAGGAATACAACGCACTTGCTTCCTATTATGATATAATTTATAGGTGACACCTCATCCATTGTCAAGAAAAAAAGGTATAAGTTAGAATAATGAGTGTAATACAAAGAACAGCGACGCAGGACGCTTCACAAGAAATGAGATGCACGCGCTGCAATAGTGTTCTCCCCCCACAAGCCATATTCTGTGGTACGTGCGGTGAACGTGTCAATAAAGACTCTCTCAAAGTACCAGCTACACAACCGAATACAGATGACATCTCCGAACGCTATCGAATCATGTCCCTGATCCGAAGGAGTGGTTATACACAGCTATTGCTGGCAATGGATACACTACATCAACGTCCGGTTGTCATTCGCGATATAAATATCAGTAGCCTCGACGATAAGGGAAAACAGCTTGCAGTAGAAGGGGTACAACGTGAATACGACATGCTGCGCCGCTTGCGTATTCCAGATGTTGTGCCGCTGATCGACCTGCGCTACTCCCGTGAACATCTCTTCGTTGCAGGCGGTTGGCCTTTTCCACTACCCGATGATGCAAAGAACGGCAATAGCAAGGCGTACACACCCACGCTACAAGACGTGCTACAAAGTGGTATTGGTCTTCCACCAGAACAGATTGCTCTTTCCTGGCTTCATCGCCTGAGTGTAGTGATTGGACGCTTACACACCCTCTATATCTTCCTGGGTGATCTTGATCCTTCGGCAATTGTCGTGAGTGATAATAGCTACGATGGTATCCCTGCTTTAGCGGTCTCGTGGCTTCCCATGCCTGTGCGCTCACTACTTAAACCAGTGGCGAACAACAACCCACAGGGCAGTATGTTCATGGCTCCAGAGGCATCTGCAGGAGCGGTGGGACCTCGCTCAGACATTTATAGTCTTGGTGCCCTGCTGTATCTTTTATTGACAGGTAGCGGCCCTGATGAGCAATTGCCCAAGTTACAACGTTCCGGGAGCCGTTTGCGCGAATCGAATCCGCGGATTTCTAGTGCCGCCGAAGCAATCGTGATGCGAGCGTTAGCTGTTGATCCTGACGACCGCTATAAACGGGTTGAAGAGATGGAAGAGGCTCTATTGCTCGCGCTTGAAAACACTCCTAAAGTACGGAAAGGCCGCTCTATAGCCCAGAAAAAAGGGAAGTATGATACGCAAGAGACGAACACGTCGCATGACGAAGCAGAAGAGGTAACGATCTCTATTGTCTCGCTGCAATCGCAACTGGCACGCTGGCAACTTGAGAAGATACAGGAAGATAGACAAGACGGACACGCCGTCGTCCGCGAGGCAATTGCAGATACACCAACAATTTCAACGGCACATATTCGCGATACACTACTGAATGAGGCACCTCCTGTAACACCGTCACCTGAAGCAGCACAGCTAATCGAGGATGATGCACTCAGTACCAATGATGATGAACCATTAGATAACGAGTCGCTGCCAGAGCCGATGCCACGTTTGACACCAGTACCAACTGCGGAAACAACGGGCGAGATACCGATGATGCAACGCTTCAAAGAGCGTATCAGCGGCATTCTTCCGGCATTATCACGGCCAGCAAAGGAAGTTGACGCAGTAACGTCGGCACTGCCACAAGATACAGACAAGTCATTCCTCAAACGGCTACAACGCTTCCTGCTTGGTGAGCAGCAACGGAGTACAACAGCGGCAGCATTGATTGAGACACCGTTACGTATACAGCCAAATCAGAGCTACACTATTCGTGTTCACCTGATGGGACGAAATGTCGCACCATCTCCTCCTGGTGCCAAAAAGGGCACACAACCAGTGGGATTGAGCGCAATTATCCATGATGAGATTGTACGTGTTGAGGTACGTTCCTCGATCTTCCAAAACTATGCCTATGTTGTGCAGCAAGCCGACGTACACATTCCGGGCGAGGGCTTTGCCGCCGAGGTATCAATACCCATGCAACCGCTTTCAGGTGGTCAGAATGGGCGACGCGAACGCCTCCACATCTTCTTTATGGATGAGGCACGTCGCCCACTCTACGAGAAGCCGTTCGCCGTCGAAGTAACGGTCTCACAGCTTGTCCAATCTGGACGCGAAGGCCATACAGTGCTGACTATTCCAATTTGATTGCTGCGACTAACCGAAAATGAAAACGGTTGCACCCATCATTAGATAGAGTAGGATTAACAATAACCCTTCGAGCCAGACGAGTTCGCCATCTTTCGTGATCTCGCTGAAAAGAAATGTTGTGATACCTAGCACAGCTAGTTCAACAATACTAAACACAAGGTCTAGGCGTTTCGACATGAACAGACTCACCAGTACCAAGACAGGAGCCATCAAGAGTGCAATCTGAATTGAGGAGCCTGCCGAAGCCGCCAGAACCATGCCGACACGCTTATCCAATGCCATAGAGATTGTATTGAAATACTCTGGCAAACCGCCAATAAGCGGTATAAAGACAAGGCCAACAAAAGCGGGATTCCAATGTAACACCGCCGTTACAGGCTCAATCGCACCAACTAATATTTCTGAAAGAATGGCGACCCCGACAGTCGCGATAGTGAGTAATAGCAAGCCGCGCCACAAAGGAGCCTTCTTCTCTTCTCTCTGTTGAGGGTGCGACTTTGCTTCAGGTATATCTGTACTTTTGATCGTCTCTACCGTACCATCAATTTGTTTAAGAACACCACTTTTGTTGGCAACTGCGCTTGTGGCAATAGTATGTCGAAAAGCGAGAAGACGCGCAATGGCAACCTCCGAACGCGCTCCTATGATGGGATCAAGCTCCTCTTCATCACCTTTATCACCGACATGAAAAACGCTGAAAAGAATGGATGCGACATAACCCAACAATAAGCATATGGCAATCACGTCGGAGAGCAATTCGCCACGCTCTACAATCAACGTCTGATGCGAACGCGACGCTAAAAGCTCGGCAACAGTAGGGAGCAATAGCCCACCGACACAGAGAGCAAACAATGATGCATACTGACTTGCGGGTCGTATCTCAAAGTTCAGGCGTCCATGCTTGACGCCCCCAACACAAACTGAGACACCAAGTACCAGCAATGCATTACCCAGGATAGTGCCAATTATGGATGCTCGTACCACATCCGTTAGTCCTTGGCTGAGAGCCAGTATGCCAATGATAAGCTCGGTTGCATTCCCAAAGGTTGCAAAAAGTAGCCCTCCTATGCGTTCGCCTGTATGCTCCGCAACCTGCTCAACTGATGCACCAATAAGTGCTGCTAGCGGAACAATACCGAGAGCAGCTATAATAAACAGGACAAGTGGAGGCACATGCAAAAAATCGAGAATGGGTGCCAGGATAGCGAAAACAAAGAAAAAATATAACCAGCGCGGCATTGAAATTTCTCCTACATATTAGACGACTAGCATTTTTTTCTCCAAATAAGCCTTGACCGTCGCCCACTCGGTATCAAGAATACTATAGTATACCGAGTGGCGATAGTAGCCATTGGGCAAAATCATGTGGTTACGTAGTACACCCTCTTTGACCGCTCCTAGACGCTCGATGGCCCGCTGTGAGGTAAGGTTGCGACTATCAGTCTTGAACTGAACACGGATCGCACCCAGCGCCTCGAAGGCATGGCGCAACAACAGATATTTGCATTCTGTATTTACAGGTGTGCGTCGTACCTCGCGTGCCAACCATGTACCACCGATCTCCAGCCCTCGGTCCTTTGGCACAATCGTCAGGTAGCGCGTCGAGCCAACAATCTCCCCTGTAGCAAGATTCACAATCACGAATACTCCATCTTTGCCGCGTGCCTGTGCCTCTAGCGCATCAGCAATCCACGCCTGCATCGCCGCTAACGAAATAGATGGGTCATATGGCATAAAGGACCAGATAGCAGGGTCTTGCGCTGCACGAAACAAGCTCTCCACATGCGTAACTTGTAGTGGCTCTAAGCGTACAACGTTTCCAGTTAGTGTTACAGGTTCTACATTCATATTTCTACATCCTCAATGAAGCTTTCTCACGTAGTTTACCATGCGAACAATGCGCTATAATTTATAGCAGCAAGGTCAGAGAAGGGAACACATAATAGCATCATGAAACGCAGCTTTTTGGCAAGACTCCGCAGTAATGGCACATCATATCTTTTTGGCGCACTGCTCCTCCTGGCAGGAATACCGGCGTACCAGACTTTTGTGCTGACTCCGACAGGTTATGCGAACGCGCTGACAGCAACAGGTGCGGGTAACCTCGCGGCATACCTCGCCTGGATTGGTGGGCACAACTTGCCATTTCTCATCTATCGCATCCTGCTCATCCTGGCCTTCGTACTGCTCCTGAGTCTTCCCTTTTCGCTCTTCCGCATCATTATTGCACAGGAATTGATGGGACAGCAGGAACGCGACGACGAGGAAGCATTGGCAGAAGAGGACGAGGAGGATATCACAGACGATAGTGATGATACTGACGACGATGATGCTACCATAGAGAATGACGAAGGCGACGACGAGGTGCAAGAGGAGACGAACGGAATGCCTCCTTACGCATGGCGTGGCAAGGGTTTTGCGGTTATCGCAGCGTGGTCAGGGGCCGTTGGCTTAGTCATCTATATCGTGGGTACAGTCGCAAGCACACTGTATCTTGTGACCATCAGTAATGGTGTTATACCGAACGCCACGCTTTCCGGTACAACTATTCTTTTCATCAGTATTTTCGCAATTCTCACCAATACGGTCGGTATCGGCTTTCTTACCCTCTCAACACTTTTCTTTGGCGCGATCATCGCGCGTACCGGTGGTAAGCTCTGGCCTCCTGCATGGGTATTTTTTGGCTATACCGCCCTTGCGGTTGCAGCACTCTTTAGCGGGAGTGCTGTGAGTGTCGCTAGTGCGCCAACATCAGGGCAGGCACCTCTAACGGCACCTGCTATCCTACTCTTTGCAGTCTGGGTTCTCTGGCTCGGTGTCATGCTGGTACGCCTGAAACCGGAGCCAGTTGCCGAAACTTAATGAACAAACACAACAATTGTTTATAACCAGGGGTGGGCGGCAAACGCAATGCTTTGCTGCTCTTCAGGGGTGAGACGCCAGCCAATTGCACCAGCATTGTCTGTTGCCTGACGCGCATTTTTCGCGCCTGGGATAGGAACAATGCTGCCATCTTTTGCCAGCAGCCAGTTGAGGGCAACCTGGGCGATGGTCTTCTCATGCGCCCTGGCGATAGGCTCCATGACTTGTAGTAACGGCTCTATCCTGGCTCGTTGCCGAGAGCTAAAGGCGGGAATGAAGCGACGCGCTCCTGTAAGTTGTGGGGCCTGTGGGTCGCTCACACGATACTTGCCTGTGAGCAAGCCTTGCTCTAACGGGCTATAGGCAATGAGCGCGACATTCAATTCGCGACAGGCAGCGAGTACGCCATTCGACTCTGGCTTGCGATGCAACAGGCTATAATGCACCTGATTCGATGCCAGAGGAATATTGTGACGCGCGAGGCGTATATGTGCCTGACGCATCTGCTTAGCACTGTAGTTACTCACACCAATAGCAAGAATTTTGCCCTCACGGTACGCCTGAGCGAGGGCATCCATCAAGGCATCGATGCCAAGCAAGGTATACGGCCAGTGAACTTGATACAGATCGATCTGGTTCATACCGAGACGATAGAGGCTATCATCCAGAGCGTCGAGTAATGTCTTTGCTGAGAGCCGATTAGGAAGCGGCGCGAATTTACTGGCGACAAGCACAAATCGTTCATCTTGACGAGCACACTCACCAAGAATATGTTCAGACTCGCCACGTCCATAGATTTCTGCGGTGTCAAAGAAATTCAAGCCAGCATCCAGACATGCCTTGTATGCCTGATTGATGTCTTCGCGGGTATGGCTTTGTCCGTAGTTCCAAAAACTGGTATCACCCCAACTCCACACGCCGACTCCGAGAGGCGGCACGGTGACAGGGGATGCACCTAGTTGACGTTGATCTGTTTGAATCATAACAACCTTCTATATATGTTGAGTTAACATGCTGCCCTGAATGTTCTATCTGTTTTAGTATAGCGGAGAACATCAAACGCTGGCACACGGTACATATTTTGCATTTTCTCGCCCTGCGTATGCAAATTTCCAATACGCAACGGCCTCTTTTGCGCGACCTAATTCCTCGAACACTTCAGCAAGCCTGCTATACACTTCGGCGAGACGCATATACGCCTGTGTTAACTGAAACTGTTCAATAGATTTCTGCAACCACGCTATGCCCTCATCAACCAAGTTCTGTGGCTGAGCGACAAGTCGAGCCTCGGAGAGTGCTACCTTGCCGACTGTATTGTACACGACTCCACGCAAAAATGCATCCTCGACCTGTTCAATAGCGGCTACAGCGCGATTGGCATACTCTTTCGCAGTATCCACATCCGCCTTTTCGAGAAATAATTCAGCAAGAGCGGCACAATCGAGCAGGAGCATTTTAGAGCTATTATTGCTTATCGCCAATGAAAGTGATTTCGTATAATACATTTCTGATGCATTATAATCGCCCAATTCAAGAGAAATACGTCCAAGCACATTATACATACGAGACTGTAATGGCTCATTGCCATTTTCCTGATACGAACGTAGTGCCTCACTTGCCGCTTCATGTGCCTTCGCAAAGTCACCCAAACAACGATACGTTTCGCTTAACCCATATTGAATGTTTGGCATCTCTTCATAAAGCTGATGGTGATTGCAGAGACGTAGAGCATCTTCATAATTATGAATAGCGGCTGCATATGATCCTCTCATCATATATGTCATGGCAAGGTTATATTGCGCCTCAATACGTATGGCAGGGAGTTGAATACGACGGTCATGAAGCATTTTGAGGCAGTATGAGAAGTGTCTTGAAGCATCTTCGTAATGAGCAAGACCTACAGCAGTTTGACCAAGGCGTAGGAGATAAATAACAAAACGTTCGCGTTCTAGCAACGTTTCTTGTTGTATATCCTGATTTTCAGCATGTATTGGATTGAGCAGAGGAAGTAATATTTGTGATGCATCATGCCATTGTTTATTTAAGATATAATACCATCCCCATAAGTAGGTAACATCGCGCTGTTGTTCTTCTGTATCTACCTGGATTGCCTCTAGCACCACCCGTGCATCTTCATTTTTGCCCGCTTCAAGGAGCAATCGAGCGCGATTAAGGGAGGTTTGTATTATTTTTGGCTCCATAAATGTGCGTCTCCTCTCTAAAATATTGGTCTATTATAACACATCAACATAAGATACAATAGCCTTTTTGGGCCATGCCTATGAGGGAGAAGAGAAGAGATAAAATATGTAAGAAAAATACAACGGAAATCTTGCGTCTCTACCACCGCGCCCACAGAGTGGTAGAGAGATTTCCGTTATATACAGTATAGCGCATTTAACATCTATACACAAGAATAAGTCATAGAAAAGGAGTTTTGGAGGGTAGAGTATTATTGCACAGGGCAAATAGTCATGATAAACTGGACAGGATAGTGAAATACTCCTATCCTACAAATTGCAATAACATAAGTTGTATTCAAACATATGTGTATTCATAAGAGGAATTATTTGTGAACGACGAACCTGAGATCAACAGCGAGAGATACATAGTGCAGGAAAACAATCGTCCAGGAGACCGATTTGCAGGTCGCCGTATTGTCACCATTGGTGGAGGCTCTGGCACTTTTTCCGTCCTTTCACACTTGAAGAAGTATCCGTTCAACATCAGTGCTGTAGTTACGATGTCTGATAGTGGTGGGAGTTCAAGACGACTCATGGATGAATTCCGGCGACAATTACCACTGGGTGATTTACGTATGTCGCTGGTCGCATTAGCGCGTAACGGAGCATTATGGCGTGAAATCTTCATGCATCGTTTTGAGCAATCGAGCGAACACGAGCATTCAAATGGCGTAACGGGACAAATGGGTGGTGTTGGTGGGCATAGCCTGGGAAACTTGATTTTGAAAGGGCTACAAGATATCAACGCTGACGACCTGCTCCTCGCGATTGAAGATGCTCAAGAACTGCTTAACACTGCTGGCAACGTCTTACCTGTCACGCTGGCACAGACAACTATCTGCGCGGACTTAGAGGACGGCACAACTATTTGTGGTGAAACCGATATCGACACACGCGGCAAAAACCATCCTGAGCCTCTCTCGGCAATTCAGCAACTCCGTTTGCAACCAGAGGACGCGCCAGCCTGCCAGCCAGCAATCAGAGCTATTCGTCGTGCCGATACCATCATTATCGGTCCGGGCGACCTCTATACGAGTTTGCTGCCCAACCTGCTCGTCAAAGATATTGCGCGAGCAGTTCGTGAGTCTGACGCTGAAAAGGTCTACGTCTGTAACTTGATGACCAAGCATGGCGAGACCGATAATTATAAAGCCTCTGACTTTGTGAATACGATTCATCGTTATCTTGGGGGACGCGTTGACCGCGTGATTGTGAATGATGGTCCTTTCAATGAAGATGTGCTGCAAAAATATTATGCAGAAGACGGACGTGTACCTGTACGCATTGACCGCGCCGAGCTATTGCGGCTCGTCCCACACGTAACAATTGAGCATCTCAATCTGGAGAACGATCAACTGGCACGTCACGACCCCGAACGCCTTGTACGCGCCATCTTCCATATCCACAACCTGTAATACCATCAGGATGTTGTACAAAAAGAGTGTCTGCTGCAACAGCAAACACTCTTTTTGTACAACATCCTAATGTAACCCTTTGGCGATGCTTTCAAACTCTTCGCGTGGGAAGGCACGCATCGTCTGGGTACGCATGCTTCCCTGTGCAATGGTACCAAGAATGAGGCGAGCCGCCGTTTGATCGTCGGGAGCTTCCGTAATCACAATATAATCAAACTGACCCATGACTAGGTAGAAGCCGATAAGTCTTCCGCCTGCCTCTCTCAATGCCGCATCAAATGTCTGCAAGCGTTCCGGTGCGTTCTTGGACTCCCGTATGCCTTGCTCCGTGAGGTTAACCAAGCTGATATATGTTGCCATGTTGTTCCTCCACGTTGTTGCTAAAGCTTTGTACTACAGGTAACAATTTAGGTTCCTCTCCAACCATTGTACCCATAAGCTACAAGAGATACAAGTATTCTACCAACGGGTATCAGCAGACGACCAATCTCCAACGGGCGACCAATCTCCAATGGGCGACCACAAGGGATCGCCCCCTACTATATACCGTTGATTGCGACGCAGAGGTATGGTAGGGGCGATCCCTTGTGGTCGCCCTATTTTTAATGTTTACGCAAGAAAAGCCAGCCTTCGCACATACCTGCCAACGCGCCAGCCAACAAGAACAGCGACTCAGGACGTGCGGTACTACTATTTACCGCAGAAAAGAGACCACTGCTCAGCAACAAATACGCAAAGAGCGCAAGCACGGCACCTACGAAGGGGCGCGTAAACCAGGTGACGACAACAAAAATCGGTGCTTCGTTTGGTGCTGATGCACGTCCCAGCGTTATGATACTACTGATACAACCACCCAGGAGACCGTACAGCAACACCAACCAGGGCACATGAAGCAACAGAAGATTGTCGTTCAGCACATCATTTGCAATCCCCATACCTTGCACAACGGCCAGCGCAAGTACAGCCAGTAATAGGCAAAACAGATAGATTGCGAAAGCCACAAACCAACGATTAGAATGACTTTTTCTCACCGTTGCCAGTGATGTGTGTGCATGAGCCTTTGGCAACTTCTCGACCGACAGCATGAGCGGCTCTGTATGTTGCTCTGTTCTCGCGGCTGTTGCAACAAGAGGTGCAGTTTCGATCTGCTCATGTCGGGTCGAGGGAGTTATCGGCATAGGCGTAGAGATGCGAGTGTTACGGATCTGCTTGATATACGCGTCTGGTAGCTTTTGCTTGGTAGCAATCGAAGTAAGACGACGAATATACATAGCCAACCCATCCTGCGTTTCTGCCGTAGCAAGATGCTGTGCAGCAATACTAGCATCTTCATAGCCATAGGTGATACAGGAAAGAGTACGATTGCGATAGGTTTCAAGTACTTCCACACGCATCTCCCTCATACCGCTCAGTGGGAATGCATGCACCGTTTCCAGCAGTGCAGTCTCATCGCTTCGTTCCTGTGTCACATAGCGCGGCACACGATACAGCACGCCCCATACCTCCGCATCAGCCTGTGTATCTGGCACGATAGCAGTAAGGGTTCGTACATGTGCATCCTCATCTTCGTAACTGCCCAGCAACAGACGATAACCTTTTAGCACGGCATTTCCGTAAAGTAGTGCAAGACCATCGAGCCGTTCAGGAGTATTCAAATGGAGGCTATCCATTTCTAGCCCGTACTCGAATAGCCATTCAAACTCTTGCATATCGTGCCTAGGTGTTACCAGTTTGTTTGTAACTAAAGGCGTATACATGTGTGCTTCCACGTCGTCGTACTCGGCTGGCTCCTCTGGTAGCGGAGGTGCTGAAGGTGGTTTTGTGGGAAATGCAGATATTGGCGAAAATGCTGCATGTGTGCCCTTTTTCTCTTCTGGTAGCGACTCCGGTAGCTTACTGGGAGGTACTGCTGTTATCGTACTATACATGAAGGGGCGCGGGGTGTTGCCGCGCACAATGGGAACGCCGAGATCAGCCTCCTTTGCTTGCAACGATTGTGTATCCTGTTCTTCGCGTTCATAATCGGATTCGTTCTCTTGTTTACCCTGCTCATACTGTTCGTCACTCATCGTATCCACGATCTCTCCTTCCATATCAACGTGCCCTTTTTTCCTCGTTTTTTGATCTACGTCAAAAAACTCTCTGCAGTCAGGATACTGATATTTCTCTATTTTACCAAATAGATAGGACAGGAGTAAGTACAAATCGAATCTATCATGTCAGGGGCAGAGCTTGTCATATTCGCTATGCTACTTTGTTGACCTTGACATAGCCGCTCTTTGTGCCATATCGTGATAGAATAAGGCATTTTCGTAGGGACCTGATTTATCACGCCACGTCCTAGCATGCTATCGAGCAAGAACTGAGAAACGT